>Ga0265297_10000122_pt1:0-257500 | contig 262430 bp, 286 predicted proteins | sample Munlanlwell13791_FD_192502 | JGI IMG/M metagenome (GOLD analysis project Ga0265297, IMG submission 192502) | Leachate microbial communities from a municipal landfill in Southern Ontario, Canada - Leachate well 137-91 | ecosystem: Engineered > Solid waste > Landfill > Unclassified...
GAATATAGAGATAACCCTAATCACGCCGATAGCGCTCGAGAAGGAACTGAGGTTCGCCGTAAGAGAAGGCGGACACACGGTAGGCGCGGGAGTCGTGACACAGGTCATTGAGTGATACGATGGCACAGCAACAGCAGCAGCAGAAGATAAGGATAAAGCTTTTGGCGTACGATCACCGCCTCCTCGATATATCCACGAGCGAGATAGTGGAGACGGCCAAGCGCACGGGCGCGCTCGTCGTCGGACCGATACCGCTCCCGACCAGGCGCGAGGTCTTCACGGTGCTCCGTTCGCCGCACGTCGACAAGAAGTCGCGGGAGCAGTTCCAGATAAAGACGCACAAGCGCCTTCTCGACATAATAAACCCTACGTCCAAGACGATCGACGCGCTGAAGAAGCTGGACCTTCCGGCCGGCGTATATGTGGAGATCAGGTGATATATGGTCAGTATACTCGGTAAAAAAGTCGGGATGACAAAGATATTCGATGAGGGCGGAAGGTACGTGCCGGTGACGCTCATAGAGGCCGGACCGTGCTATGTCCTGCAGGTGAAGACGAAGGCGACAGACGGCTACGATGCTATCCAGGTGGGGTTGGGGGAAAAGAAGGCGAAACACGCGACCCTCCCGGAACAGGGTCACGCAAAGAAGGCCGGGACCGCTATACCGCGTTTTGTCCGTGAACTGAAGGTTAAGGATGCCGCCGGTTACAAGCCGGGACAGAAGATCGAAGCGGACCTTTTCGCCAAAGGGGATTTTGTCGATGTCACAGGGACGTCGATAGGACGGGGCTTCCAGGGCGGAATGAAGCGATGGGGATGGTCGGGCGGTGACGCGGGGCACGGTTCTATGTTCCACCGCGCCGTCGGATCGATACAGTCGGGCGCCCGGCTCGGCAGGGTCACCAAGGGGCATCATCTCCCCGGCCATATGGGGAATGTGAGGATCACCATACAGAACCTGGAAGTGATCGATGTCGACAAGGAAAATAATCTTATCGCCGTAAAGGGGGCTGTGCCGGGGCATGAGGACGGTCTCCTCATAGTGAAGGAAGCGAAGAAACGGCCAAAAGGTTTCGTTAAACGCAAAGCGCCGCCGCCGGTTTCTAAGAAGAGCGTAAAGGCGCAGGCCGGAGCGAAAAAATAAGATATGAAGACAAACGAGAAGAAAACGAAGACAAAAAACCAAAATAAGACGGCGAAGGCGCCGGAAGCGGGCAAGCCGCTTTCCATCCCGGTTTACGATTCAAAGGGCAAAGAGGTCGAGAAGTATGCTCTCGATAAGGACCTCTTCACCGGGGAGATAAATAAGGGCGCCCTTTATCAGATGGTGCTGATGTACAATGCAAACCAGCGGAGCGGCACGGCATCCACCAAGACGCGCGGCGACGTATCGGGCGGCGGCAAGAAGCCGTGGAGGCAGAAGGGCACAGGCAGGGCGCGCGCCGGTTCTTCGCGGTCTCCTCTCTGGAAGGGGGGCGGCAAGATATTCGGCCCGCACCCGAGGGATTTTCATTACGATATACCCAAGAAGGTCAAACGCGTGGCATTTTTATCGAGCCTGAACGTCAAGGCCGTCGAGCACAAGATGTTCGGGCTGTCGTCCCTGGACCTGGATGAGGCGAAGACGAAAAAATTTAAGGCGATCATGGACGCCCTCAAGCTTAAAGGCAAGAGCCTGTTCGTCCTCGAGTCCGTCGACGACAAGGTCAAAAAGGCCTCGAGGAACATAGGGACGGTCTCCGTGAAGAATTACAAAGATTTCAATGCCGTCGACGTCATCGCGTGCGACACCGTCGTACTAAGCAAGGCGGCGCTCGGCAAACTTAAAGAAAGATTCGGGGATTAACGATGAAGAACCCGCACGACATAGTGAAGGGCATGATACGCACCGAAAAAGGGGCAGGCCTTCTGCAGAAGAATAAGTACCTCTTCTGGGTCGACACCGCATCGAATAAGATAGAGATAAAAGGCGCGGTCGAGGATATCTATAAAGTTAAGGTGGACAGCGTAAACACGATGATGGCCAGGGGAAAGATCAAGAGGGTCAGGTACGTAGCAGGGAAGACCTCTGACTGGAAGAAGGCGATCGTGACGCTTAAATCGGACAGTAAGATCGACGTTACATAGCAGAATAACCGGTCACCGGCAACCAGGTGCCAGTAAAGAAAAGAAAAAAAATATGGGAATAAAAAAATATAAGCCGACTACGGACGCGATGCGATGGACCTCTCTTTCGGATTTCAGCGAGATAACGAAAGACAGGCCCGAGAAGAAACTCCTTATGCCGCTCCGCAGGTCGGGAGGCAGGAATGCCCGCGGAAGGATAACGAGCCGCCACAGGGGCGGCGGCCACAAGCGGATGATCAGGATCATCGACTTCCGCAGGGATAAGCTCGAGATCCCGGCAAGGGTCATAGCCATAGAGTATGACCCGAACAGGTCTGCGCGCCTGGCGCTCCTGGAGTATAAAGACGGGGAGAAGCGTTACATAATCATGCCTTCGGGGTTGAACGTCAACGACGAGGTCATGGCAGGACCGAACGCGGAGATAAAGGTAGGGAATGCCGTTTCGCTCCGGAATATCCCGGCAGGTATCCCCATACATAACGTGGAGTTCAAAAAGGATTCCGGGGCGAGGATCGCGCGTTCGGCCGGTAACGCCTGCCTCATAATGGCCAAGGAAGGGGATTGGGCGCACGTGAAGATGCCGAGCGGCGAGATCCGCCTTATAGGGCTCGACTGTTACGCGACGATAGGACAGGTCGGCAACATCGAACACGACACCATATCGATCGGTAAGGCCGGCAGGTCACGTTGGATGGGGAAACGCCCCTACTCCAGAGGCGTCGCGAAGAACCCGCACGACCATCCGATGGGCGGCGGCGAGGGTAAGGCGAGCGGAGGGCTGCCGCGTTCGCCGTGGGGCCAGTATGCCAAAGGTCTTAAGACGCGGCATCACAGGCACTCCGACATATATATCGTCAAGAGGAGAAAATAGACAGATGTCGAGATCAACGAAGAAGGGTCCTTATATTGAAGAGAAGCTGCTGGCAAAGGTGCAGCAGATGGCCCGGTCCGGAGACAGAAAGCCGCTCAAGACCTGGTCCAGGAGATCAACGATAACGCCGGATTTTGTAGGCCTGACGGTATCCATCTACAACGGCAGGAAGTTCATCCCGGTTTACATAACCGAGAACATGGTGGGGCATAAGCTCGGCGAATTTTCGCCGACGAGAACGTTTAAAAAACACGGTGCCGCCACGGAAGTGTCCAGGGAGCTCACGTAATACGATGATCGCATACGCGAAAGCCAGGTTCATAAGGATATCGCCCAGGAAGTTCAGGCAGATCATACCCTTTGTAAAGGGCAGGAGGGCCGAAGAGGCGATGGCTGTCCTGATGAGCGTGAAGAAACGGGCATCGCAGTACACTATAGAACTTTTAAAATCGGCGATAGCGAACGCCAAAAGGATAAGGCAGGACATCAACCCCGCCAACCTTTATGTGTCCAACATCGTTGTTGACTGCGGGCCGTCGCTCAAGAGGTTCAGGGCGGCATCGATGGGAAGGGCGTCGCCTATCTTAAAGCGCACAAGCCACATAACCCTCGAGGTCGATGAGATAACCGCGAAGGGCGCGTCGGGAACGGCCCGGACCCAGCATAAGGCCGCGGCCCGGGAAAAAGGCCATCCCGAACAGGGCGGTAAGGCGCAAAAGGCCCCGCCGAAGAAGGCGGCAGAAGAGAAGATCAAAGAGAAGTCCAAAAAGCAAAAGACGACAAAGTGAGGTATGAATAGATGGGACAAAAAGTCCACCCGTACGGTTTAAGGCTGGGATATATATATGACTGGAAATCCCGGTGGTTCTCGAAGAGACAGGATTTCCCGAGGCAGCTGGCCGAAGACGTCAAGATAAGGAAGTATATCAAGAAGGCCCTCTCATCCGCTGCCGTCTCCAAGATAGAGATCGAGCGCGCGAGCGATAAGATACGCGTCTTCATATTCAGCGCAAGGCCCGGCATAATCATAGGGCGCCGCGGCTCGGAGATCGAGAAGCTGAAAGACGAGCTCCAGTCGATAGCGGGCAAGGAAGTCTCCATAGATATAAAGGAGATAAAGAACGCGAATGTCGATGCGCAGCTTGTGGCCGAGAACATAACGTTCCAGCTCGAGAAGCGCATACCTCACAGGCGGGCGATGAAGAAGGCGGTCCAGAGCGCCCTCGATTCGGGCGCCCAGGGTATAAAGATAATATGCAGCGGACGCCTCGGCGGCGCCGAGATAGCGCGCAGGGAGAGTTACCGCGTGGGGTCCATCCCGGCACAGACCCTGAGGGCCGATGTCGATTATGGTTTTGCGGAGGCGCTCACCACCTACGGTCTCATAGGCGTAAAGGTATGGATATATAAAGGCGACAAGATACTCGACAAGCCCCAGGACCAGGAAGCGCCGGAAGAGAAAAGAAAGTAACAGCGGGACGGAGCTATATTTATGGGAATGATGCCAAAGAGGGTCAAATTCAGAAAATGCCAGAGAGGAAGGCGCCTGGGGACTTCTTTTCGGGGAGCAACGCTCTCTTTCGGAGAGTTCGGCCTGAAGGCGCTCGAGAACGGCTGGTTCAGCGACCGCCAGATAGAGGCGGCGAGAGTAACGCTCATGAGACACCTGAAGGGCGGCGGCAAGGTATGGATAAGGATATTCCCGGACAAGCCCATTACGAAGAAACCGGCCGAGACAAGGATGGGAAAGGGCAAGGGGGATCCGAGCCACTGGGTCGCCATAGTGAAGAAAGGTAAGATACTGTTCGAGATGGGCGGTGTTCCGCTTGAGATAGCAAGGGAGTGCATGAGAGTGGCCGCCCACAAGATACCGGTAAGGACAAAATTTATTTCAAGGACTGCGGGATCATAATGAAAGTCAACGAACTGCGTAATATGACGGCGGATGAGGTACGGCTCAAGGTAGAGGCGTTGAAGAAGGAACTTTACAACCTCCGGTGCGAAGCCAATATCGGGCGGCTCGAAAAACCGCACAAGGTCAGAGGCGTGAGACGGGATATCGCCCGCTGTGAAACTATCTTAAGGGAGAAGGCAAATGCCAAGTGAGGCCAGGAGCAAAAGAAAAGAGCGTATCGGTATCGTGGTGAGCGACAAGATGGATAAGACCATAACCGTTAAGGTCGACAGGATAAACCGGCACGCCATTTACAATAAACTGATACGCACCGCGACGAAGTTCAAGGCGCATGACGAAAAGGATGAGGCGAAGGTCGGGGATGTGGTGAGGATAAGGGAGACGAGACCCCTTTCCAAGACCAAGCGCTGGATGCTGGTCGAGATAATCAAAAAGTAGAGAGGCACGAGCCATGATACGGATGAGGACCATTTTGGATGTTGCGGACAACACGGGCGCGCGGAAAGCGTCGTGCATAGGCGTCATAGGGCGGGCCAACAGGAAATATGCGGACGTGGGGGACATAATCACCTGCAACATAAAAGAGGCCTCCCCGGACGCCATAGTAAAGGACCACGAGGTGGTCAAAGGCGTGGTCGTGAGGACGGCATTCCCCATAAAGCGCCCGGACGGAAGCCGCCTGCGTTTTGACAGGAATGCGGTCGTCATAATAGACCTGCAGATGAACCCGAGGGGGACGAGGATATTCGGACCCGTCGCGAGGGAGCTGAGGGAGAAGAACTTCATGAAGATAATCTCTCTCGCCCCGGAAGTCGTATAAAGCCAAAGGGTTGAAAAGTGAATAAGATAAAGAAGAACGATGTGGTGTATGTCCTCAGCGGAAGGGACAGCGGAAAGACCGGCAAGGTCTTCATGGTATTCCCGAAAAAGGGGCGCGCCCTTGTCGAAGGGGTCAACTACGTGAAGAAACACGCGCGTAAGACCAAAAATGACCAGCAGGGCGGCATAATACAGAAAGAGGCGACTATACACCTCTCCAACCTGGCCCTTTTCTGCAAGACATGCAATAAGCCGTCCCATGTGGGGACCAGCGTACTGGCCGACGGGACAAGGTCCAGGTATTGTAAAAAATGCAAAGAGGTAGTATAAAGAGATGACCACTCCAAGATTGCTGGAAAGGTACAGGGGCGGGATAACGGCCGATATGATGAAGCGGTTCGGTTATAAGAACCGCCTCCAGGTGCCCAAGATCAAGAAGATCGTTCTGAACGTAGGGATGGGCGAGGCAACGCAGGATATCAAATTCCTGGAGACCGCGCAGAATGAGCTGGCCGCCATCACGGGGCAGAGACCCGTATTGACCCGGGCGAAGGTCGCCATCGCGAATTTCAAGATAAGGCGCGGCTCGGCCATAGGATGCAAGGTGACCCTGAGAAGGGGCATCATGTACGAATTTCTGGACCGCCTCATCTCTATAGCGATACCCAGGATAAGGGACTTCAGAGGGCTCCCGCCGGACTCGTTCGACAAGGGCGGTAATTATTCGTTCGGGCTGAGCGAACAGGTGATATTCCCGGAGGTCGATGTAGATAAGGTGATGAAGGCGCACGGGATGGATATAACGATAGTGACGGATGCGCATACAAGGGACGAGGCGTTCGAGCTCCTGCGGCTTTTCGGGATGCCGTTCGCCAAGAAATAGGTGGTCGCAGAAATTAACCGAAGGGGAAGAGTAAACTGATATGGCGAAGACATCGCTTATTGTAAAGCAGCGGAGGAAACCGAAATTCAAGGCACGGGGCTACAACAGGTGCCAGCTCTGCGGAAGGCCGCGCGGGTTCATGAGACGGTTCAAGCTCTGCAGGATATGCTTCAGAGAGCTGGCGTCCAGGGGCGAGATCCCCGGCGTCGTCAAGTCGAGCTGGTAATACGCGTTTAAGAAGATAGTCAAAACATCGAAAGGAAGAAATTCAAGATATGGCGTTAACAGACCCGATAGCGAACATGCTGACCGCGATCAAGAATGCGAGTTTCGCAAAGAAGAACGTGGTCGAAGTGAAAAATTCGCGTCTTTCAGAAGAGATCCTGAAGATCCTCAAGAGGGAGCGATACATCTCCAATTATAAGGTCATAAAGGATTCCAACCAGGGGATCCTGCGCGTATATCTGATGTACGGTAAGGACCTCACTCCGGCCATCATGGGGATGAAGCGTGTTTCGAAGCCGGGGTTGAGGATATACAAGAAAGTCGAAGAGCTGCCGAAAGTTTACGGCGGCCTGGGAACGGCGATAATCTCCACATCCAAAGGTCTGATGACCGATAAGGAGGCCGGGGCGGGGAAGATCGGCGGCGAGGTCATCTGTTACATCTGGTAAAGGGATAATCTAATGTCAAGGATAGGAAAGAAGCCGGTTGCGGTACCGGGCGGTGTCAAGGCGAGCGTCACAGGGGGGTCTATAATCATAGAGGGCCCCAAGGGCAAGATGAATTGCCCGCTGCCGGTACGCTTTAAGGCCGAGGTAAAGGATAATAATGTCTTCATAGGCAGGCCTTCAGACGAAAAACAGGATAAGGCGACACACGGCCTGATCCGGAGCATCGTCAACAATATGGTCACAGGCGTAACCAAGGGGTACCAGAAGGACCTGGAGATAACAGGGGTAGGGTTCAAGGCGCAGGTGCAGGGCAAGGTCCTGAACATCCAGTTGAGTTACACACACCCTATAAACTACAATATTCCGGAAGGGATAACGATAGAGACGCCCAAGCCGACAATGATCATGATCAAGGGCATCGATAAGATGCTCGTCGGCAAGGTGGCTTCGGAGATAAGGGACTTTTACAGGCCAGAGCCGTATAAGGGCAAGGGCATTAAATATTCCGGCGAGCATGTCCGCCGAAAAGCCGGTAAGGCGGTTGCCGGCGCCGGCGGAACGGGCGGATAAAGAGGGTCATTAAAAATGAAGAGATGGGTAGAGATCACGAAACGCGAGCGAAGGCACAGGATCATACGCAAGAAGGTCTCCGGGACAAAGGATGTCCCCCGGATGAACGTCTACAGGAGCCTCACCAATCTTTACGTACAGCTTATAGACGATGAGGCAGGGAAGACGATAGTATCCCTTGCCACGAACGCGCCGGGCCTCAAGGATAAGGTGAAGAATACCGGCGGCAACGTAAAAGGGGCGGTCATACTGGGTGAAGCCGTGGCCGAACTTTGCAAAGGGAAAGGGATAAAGAAGATAGTGTTCGACAGGGCAGGGTATCTTTACCACGGCAGGGTGAAGGCGCTTGCCGAAGCGGCCCGTAAGGGCGGCCTGGAATTCTAAACAACTTAAATAATAAGAGAGGTAACATTGGCAGACGCAAACGAGAACAAGGCAGAGGCAAAACCGGAAGCGAAACCGGAAGTCAAGCCGGAAGTCAGGCCGGAAGCGAAACCGGAAGTCAAAGCGGCGGAACAACGTCCGAGGCGGGGATTCGGTTTCGGCAGAGGAAGGCCGCGGCAGACAGAGGGAAGGGATGACGGACTTGTCGAAAAGGTCGTCATCATAAAACGCGTGGCTAAGGTCGTGAAGGGCGGCCGCCGTTTTTCGTTCAACGCGCTGGTCGTGGCAGGGGATGGCAAGGGGACTGCCGGTGTCGGCTTCGGCAAAGGCAACGAAGTGGCGGACGCTATAAGAAAGGGCCTTAATGACGCCAAGAAAAACTTCTTTAAAGTGCCTATGAAGGGCACCACCATACCGCACGAGATCATAGGCCACTTCAAGGCGGCCAGGGTGCTCCTGAAGCCGGCAACCCCGGGTACAGGCGTAATCGCCGGAGGGGCCGTGCGGGCGATCTGTGAGGCGTCCGGTATAAAAGATATCCTGACCAAGAGCCTCGGTTCCGATAGCGCCCTGAATGTGCTCAAGGCGGCGGTGAACGGATTGAAACAGCTGCGGTTTGAAAGGGCTATGGCGCACGAAGGGGAAGAGAAAAGTGAAAATAAATGAACTAGGCGCGCCTGAAGGCGCCAACAGGAAGACGAAACGCCGCGGGAGGGGTTCCGGATCGGGCCACGGCAAGAACGCGTGCCGCGGCAGGAAGGGCGCCAGAAAGCGCTCCGGGAGGACCACCAGGCTCAGCTTCGAAGGCGGCCAGATGCAGTTGATAAGGCGGATACCGAAAAGGGGTTTCAATTATCCTTTTAAGAATTTCTGCCAGGTCGTGAACATCGAATCGCTCAACAGGTTCAAAGCAGATTCTGTCGTAGGCCTGAAAGAGCTTAAGGAGGCGGGTCTCATAGGGAGCGAGAAAGAGCTGGTAAAGATACTGGGCGACGGGAAGCTGACGAAAGCCCTTACCGTAAAAGCACACAAGGCCTCCGGCTCCGCGATCAAAAAGATAGCGGCGGCAGGGGGAAAGATAGAGTACATAAATGCTTGAAGCATTTGCCAATACCATAAAGATACCGGACCTTCGCAAGAAGATCCTGATCACGCTGGGGCTCATCGCCGTATACAGGATAGGGACGTATATACCGACGCCCGGGATCGACGGCGCCAAGCTCGCGCAATTCTTCGCCAACCTGGCGCAGTCGCAGGGAGGGGCGTTATTCGGCATCATGAATATGTTCTCGGGAGGCGCCATATCGCGTCTCACGATATTCGCTCTTGGGATCATGCCGTACATATCGTCGTCCATCATACTGCAGCTCCTTACCGCGGTAATACCGGCGCTCGAGAAGCTTGCTAAAGAAGGCGAAGCGTGACATAAGAAGATAGTGCAGTACACGCGTTACGGGACGATCGTCCTTTCGGTGATCCAGTCGTTCTTCATAGCGCTCTGGCTGGAGAACCCGGCGAGGTTCCAGGGGTTGCAGATAGTCCAGTTCCCGGGATGGTCATTCCGGATATTGACGGTCATCACGCTCACCAGCGGCACCGCGTTCATAATGTGGCTCGGCGAGCAGATCCAGGAATTGGGCATCGGGAACGGCATGTCGCTCATAATAACGGCAGGTATCGTCTCCAGGATACCCACCGCGCTTTACCAGTTATACGCGCTCTTCTCGCCGTTCGCTCCGGAAAAGGCGCAGCTGGAGCCGTTCACTCTCATACTCATGGTCCTGATGCTCGTGATCGTCGTCGCGGCCGTGATCGTCCTGACGCAGGGACAACGGAAGATCCCTATACAGTATGCTAAGCGCGTAGTGGGACGGAAGATATACGGCGGCCAATCGACATTCCTGCCGCTCAGGGTGAACCAGGGGGGAGTCATACCTATCATATTCGCGCAGAGCATCATACTCTTTCCTGCTACGATAGCGGGGTTCGTGCAGAACCAGACATTCCAGCGCTTTGCGCAGGTCCTCATGCAGGGCGAAGTGGTTTACAATTCTTTGTACGCTTTGATGATAATATTCTTCGCGTATTTTTATACGGCCATAACCTTTAACCCGATAGACATCGCCGACAATATGAAGAAGTACGGCGGATTCGTCCCGGGCATACGTCCGGGGAAACAGACGGCGGAATATCTCGACTTCATCATGACAAGGGTCACATTCCCGGGCGCGGTCTTCCTGGCGATCATCGCCGTATTCCCGAGCATAATATCCGCATGGCTCAAGATACCGTATCTGGTGGCGAGCTTCTTCGGAGGCACGGGATTATTGATCATCGTGGGCGTCATGCTGGATACGATGAAGCAGATAGAGTCGCACCTTCTCATGAGGCATTACGAAGGCTTTATGAAGAAGGGTAAGATCAAGGCTAGGATGGCTTAATGAATATAATATTGCTGGGACCGCCGGGCGCAGGAAAAGGGACCCAGGCGGGTGTTCTTTCAAAGACGTACAGGCTGCCGCACATATCCACAGGAGACATATTGAGAGAGGCGGTCAAGCACGGTTCGGAGCTCGGCAGGAAGGCAAAGACCTTCATGGATAAAGGCGAGCTTGTCCCCGACGAGGTAGTGACGGGCATAGTGGCCGAGCGCCTGAAGGAGCCCGACACCAGGAGCGGTTTCATGCTGGACGGTTTTCCCAGGACCCTCAGGCAGGCGCAGGACCTCGACGGGGCTTTGAGCGCCAACCGGATGGGTCTGGACCTCGTCCTCTATTTTGAAACTTCTCCGGATGTCGCGATCGACCGGCTTACCGGAAGGCGGGTCTGTAAGAAGTGCGGGTTCAATTTTCATATAAGGAATATACCGCCGAAGCAGGCCGGTATATGCGATCACTGCGGCGGAGAGCTGATGCAGAGACCAGACGATAAGGAAGAGACCGTCCGTAACCGGCTCAAAGTATACGAGGACCAGACGAAGCCCCTCGTCGACTATTATATGAAGCAGAAGAAACTGAAGAGGGTCTCCGGGGATCTGGGGGTAGACGCGCTTTTTAAAGTTCTTTCTAAGACATTCGCCGAGTTGAAATTGGCATGATAGTCCTGAGGAGTGACGACGAGATAGCCGCGATACGGAAAGCGGGGGCGATCGTCGGCCGTACGCTTGAAGTTTTGAAGCGGCATGTAAAGCCGGGCATCACTACTATAGAGCTTGATGCGATAGCGCGGGACGAGATACTCAGGAGAGACGGGTTCCCCGCCTTCAAGAACTATAAAGGGTTCCCGGGAAATATATGCACCTCCATCAACGAGGTGGTGGTGCACGGTATACCGTCGAGCCGGAAGCTTAAGACAGGCGATATAATAAGCCTGGATGCGGGTGTAAAATTCCGCGATTACTATGCGGACGGTGCGGCGACTTTCGCGGTCGGCGAGGTAAGCACCGAGGCGGCGCGGATCATAAGCGTTACCGAGAATGCTCTTTATAAAGGGATCGAAGAGGCGATACCGGGCAACCGGCTGAGCGATATATCGCACAGCATACAGCAATATGTCGAAGAGAACGGTTTTGCGGTGGTCAGGGCCTTCGTAGGCCACGGTATCGGGACGAAGATACATGAGGAGCCGGAGATAGCTAACTTCGGGCCTCCCGGAAAAGGGCCTCGTCTTGAGCCGGGGATGGTGCTGGCGCTGGAGCCGATGGTCAACGCGGGGACGTTCGAGGTCCAGGTCCTGGATGACGGGTGGACGGCGGTGACCAGGGACAGGATGATATCGGCCCATTTCGAACATACGATAGCCGTCAGGGACGGGCGCGCCCAGATAATGACGTCGCCGGGGTGATGAAGAATGAGTCCAAAAGAGGAACCGATAACAGTCGAAGGTAAGGTGCTCGAAACGCTGCCCAATGCCACTTTCAGGGTTGAACTGCCGAACGGGCATAAGGTCCTGGCACATGTATCCGGCAAGATGAGGATGAACTTCATCCGCATACTGCCCGGGGACAGCGTTACGCTTGAGCTGTCACCTTACGATCTTACGCGCGGAAGGATAATAAGAAGAGAAAAATGAAAGTACGATCAAGCATCAGAAAGATATGTCCTAAGTGCAAGGTAGTGCGCCGGAGCGGCGTGCTGCGCATAATCTGTTCGAACCCCAAGCATAAGCAGAGGCAGGGGTGAAACGGTCCATGGTCTACAGACCACAGTCCACAGTTAAAACTGAACCATCGACCATGGACAGTGGACCGTGGACAAACATAGCTATAACCGGGAGGAAATAAGGTGCCGCGAATAGTAGGTGTCGATATACCGAAGGAAAAGAGGGTCGAGATCGCGTTGGGGTACATATACGGGATAGGGAGGACGGTGTCGGGCAAGATCCTCAAGATCGCCAATATCAGCCCGGACAAACGGGCAAAGGACCTTACCGAAGAGGAGGTGGCGCGGCTCTCTTCGATCATACAAAAAGATTATAAAGTGGAAGGAGATCTCCGCAGGGAGGTCAGCGCCAACATAAAACGGCTTATCGACGTCGGATCCTACCGTGGGTTACGCCACAGGAGAGGGCTCCCCGTGCGCGGTCAGAGGACGAAGACGAACGCGCGGACAAGAAAAGGGCCCAGAAAGACGGTAGGAGTGGTAAGGCAAAAGGCAGAAAGGAAGATAACTAAAGAAGGTGGAACAGAAAAAAAGTAAATTCAAAAAAGGTAAAAAGACGGCCAAGGTAGCTCCAAGCGGCATAGCCCACATCCTGGCCACGTTCAACAATACCATCGTTACCATAACCGATAAGGACGGTAACACGGTGGCATGGGCATCGACGGGGAGCGCCGGGTTCAAGGGGTCGAAGAAATCGACGCCGTTTGCCGCAGGCATAGCCGCCGATAACGCCGGCAAAAAGGCGCTCGAGCGCGGCATGAAAGAGGTGGAGGTATACGTGAAGGGTCCCGGCGCAGGCAGGGAATCGGCAATACGCTCGATCCAGGCGGCCGGCCTTACGATAAGGGCTATACGGGACGTGACTCCCATACCTCATAACGGGTGTCGTCCGCAGAAGCGGAGGAGAGTGTAATGGCCAGATATATCAGGCCCTCCTGCAGGCTATGCAGGCGCGAAGGGATAAAATTGTTCCTTAAGGGAGCGAAGTGTCAGACCGACAAGTGCCCCGTCTCCAGGCGCGCATACGCGCCGGGACAGCACGGAGCCGTAAGCGCAAGGAAGAAAGAGTCCAACTACGGCGTTCAGCTTCGCGAAAAACAGAAGGTGAAGAGGATATACGGGGTGCTTGAGAAGCAGTTCAAGCACTACTTCAGGATAGCAGAGAAGGCCAAGGGGGTGACCGGTATTACGCTCCTGCAGCTTCTCGAGAGGCGGATAGACAACGTCATCTTCAGGATGAACCTGGCCCAGTCAAGGGCCGCGGCCCGTCAGCTTGTAGGCCATGGTTCGGTCTATGTTAACGGCCGGCGCGTGGATATACCCTCATACACGGTCAAGGTAGGCGATACGATCATCCTCAAAGTGAAAGAGCCGGTCGCGAAGCGTATCAACGAAACGAGAGAAGTGCTCAAAGACAGGCCTATGGCCAAATGGCTCGGAGCGGATCCGAAGGAGTTCAAGGCGACTATCGCGGACCTTCCGACAAAGGCCGATGTAGGGTTCCCCATACAGGAACAGCTCATAGTCGAGTTATATTCGAAATAATTTTCTGTTAAATCGAAGGAGATGCGATATATGGGAATAAGCATGAAGAATTTCGAAATGCCCAAGAAACTCGTACTGGATGAGTCGAGCTATACGCCCACTTACGGGAAATTCATAGCCGAACCTTTTGAGAGAGGATACGGGACTACCGTCGGGAACTCATTGCGGAGGGTCCTCATATCGTCTATAGAGGGTACGGCCGTTACGAGCATCAAGGTGGCAGGGGTACACCATGAGTTCGGGGCCATAAAGGGCGTCGTAGAAGACGGCGCCCAGATAGTGCTGAACATAAAGAAGCTGATCCTGCGCTCCCACTTCAAGACGCCGAAGCCCATCCATATATCGGTCAGCAAAAAGGGGGAAGTGACGGCGGCGAATATCAAAGTTGACGAGACGGTCGAGGTGATAAACCCCGACCTCCATATAGCCACCCTTACAAAGGACGTAGATCTGAATATAGAGATGGAGGTGGCGCGCGGAAGAGGATATGTCCCGGCAGACCGGAACAAGAGAGAGGGGCAGCCGATAGGCGTCATCCCGATAGATTCTATATTCACTCCCGTCAAGAAAGTAAATTTCTATGTCGAGAATACGAGGGTCGGCCAGATCACAGATTATGATAAACTCATACTGGAGGTATGGACCAACGGCGCCATAGAGCCGAAAGAGGCGCTCCTCTACGCGTCTAACATACTCCAGAGGCACCTCGACATATTCGTCGGTTTCGGGAAGCTCCCGGAAGAGGAAGACGTCCCGGAAGAGACGGAAGAGGAGAGGCAATTGAGGGAGAAGTTCAAGGTGCCGATCTCCGAGCTGGAACTTTCGGTGAGAAGCTCAAATTGTTTGCGCGAGGCGCGCATAAAGACGATCGGCGACCTGGTGAAGAAGACGGAACTCGAGATGCTCAAGTACAGGAATTTTGGTAAAAAGTCGCTTGCGGAGATCAATAAGATCCTGGGCGGCATGGGTCTGGCTCTCGGGATGAAATCGGACGAGAAGAAGACAAAGAAAGAAGAGTAGACGCAAGATGAGACACGGAAAAAAACGCACTAAACTGAGCATGAAGACGAGCCACAGGAAAGCGACTATGCGCAACATGGCCCGTTCTATGCTGAAATATCAGCGTATCGAAACGACGCTGCGCAGGGCAAAAGAGGTGAGGCGTCTCGTTGAGTACCTGATAACCTTATCCAAAGACGATTCGGTCTTCGCGCGGCGCCGCGCCTACGACGTGCTCTCAGACAGGGACCTGGTGTCTAAGCTCTTCAGGGAGATATCGCCGCTATTTAAAGCCAGGGCGAGCGGTTTCACCAGGATAATACCTCTCGGGTTCAGGCGGGGCGATGGGGCCCAGATGGCCATACTGGAGCTCACCGAAAAGAAGATAGTCGAGAAACGCCCGAAGAAGAAGAAAGAGAAAGCGAAGGCCGAAGAGGTTGCCGCTGAAACAACAAAGGCAGCCGCCGAAACGGATAAGCAGGTGAAATCGGAAGAGGCGAAGAAGGAAGAGCCGAAGCCGAAACAGCCGCACAAGCCGAAAACTGCGGTGGCCGAAGAGAAGAAGGCGGAGAGGGCAAGGTCCGAGGAGAAGAAGATGACCGACAAGAAAGGGTTCATGAAGAACCTGCGCGGCTTCTTCCGTCGGAAGAGTGATATGTAGCGGATCTGGCAAAGAGCAATCCCAAAGCCCCTTAATCGTAACTCAGGTTAAGGGGCTTTTTACCGTGATCTTAACCCTCACCCAATGACCAAGCCGGCTTCCTAACCCTGACCCAACGCCCAGTAATTCAAATTTGCCCTTGAGATTTGACGGATTTATACTATAATATTAGGATATATTAATGAGGATATAGAGATGGACATAGCGAAGAGGCTGGCGGAGGTGGCGCCTTCGGCAACGTTAGAGATAAGCGCCAAGGCCAAGAAGATGGCCAAGTCGGGGATAGACGTCATCAGTTTCGGGGCCGGGGAGCCCGATTTTGACACGCCCAGGCATATAAAGGAAGCGGCCATAAAGGCGATAGATGAGGGAGTCACGAAGTATACGCCCTCCAGCGGGACGCCTGAGCTACGGGACGCCATAGCCAAAAAACTTAAGTCCGATAATTCCCTAGATTATGAGCAACCCCAGATCGTGGTATCCTGCGGGGCGAAGCATTCGCTGTATAATATATTCCAGGCGATATGCAACGAAGGCGACGAGGTCATAATCCCGTCTCCGTACTGGCTGAGCTATCCGGAGATGGTCAGGATGGCCGGGGCAAAGCCCGTTTACGCCGGGACGGAGGCTGAGAACAGTTTCAAGTTGACCGAATCGGCCCTCAGGTCAGTGATAACGGGACGCACCAGGGCGCTTGTCCTGAACAGCCCGTCGAACCCCACCGGATGTGTGTACGATAAGACGGAACTCGGGTTCATAGCCGGGCTTGCGGTAAAGCATAAATTTTTCGTCATCAGCGACGAGATATATGAAAAATTGATATACGACGGAAAGAAGCATATATCCATAGCGTCGCTCGGAAAGGATATATACGACCTGACTTTCACCGTTAACGGCCTTTCCAAAAGTTACTCCATGACCGGATGGAGGATAGGTTATGCGGCCGGACCGAAGGATCTCATGGGGGCGATATCCAATCTCCAGAGCCACGCGACGTCAAATCCCGCCTCGATGTGCCAGGCCGCCGCGCTGGCCGCGTTGACCGGCGACCAGGAGTGCGTGGCCCGGATGAGGGAAGAGTTCGAGAAGAGGCGCGATGCCATGGTCGGCATGATAGGCCTGATGCGCGGCATATCCTGCATAAAACCGGAAGGCGCCTTCTACGTATTCTGCGACATATCAAAGACCGGGATGGGCTCCATGGAAGTCGCTACGCGGCTACTGGAGGAAGCGAAAGTAGCGGTGGTGCCGGGAACGCCGTTCGGCTCGGATCGCTTCATACGGCTCAGTTTCGCTACAGGCATGGAGAAGATCGAAAAGGGCCTAACGCGTATAAAGGGGTGGATAGAAAAGTATGGGTAAGACGATAGCCGAAAAGATATTATCCCGTCACGCCGGCCAGGACCTTAAGGCCGGAGACATAGCCATATGCGATGTCGACTTCTGCTTCGGTCAGGACGGCACAAGCTCGATCATTATCGACAGCTTCAGGAAGCTGGGCCTCGGCAAGGTATTTGACAGGACAAAATTCGCCATGGTCATAGACCACAGCGCGCCCAGCCCCAACATGGGCGTTTCCGAGATCCACAAGAAGATGCGGACCTTCGCCGGGGAATTTGATCTGGAGCTGTACGATATAGGTTGCGGTGTCTGCCATCAGCTCATCCCGCAGAAGGGGCACGTCACATGCGGCGACCTCGTTCTGGGCGCAGATTCGCATACCTGCACGTACGGAGCGATCAACGTATTTTCGACCGGGGTTGGATCGACCGACCTTGCCATAACGCTCGCCAGCGGCAAGAACTGGTTCCGGGTGCCGGAGACGATAAAGGTCATAGTCAAAGGCGCCCTCCCCAGGGGCGTATATTCGAAAGATATCATACTGCATATCATAAAGGATATAGGGTCGAACGGCGCCACTTACAAGGCGGTCGAATTCCACGGTGATGCGATACGCGCGCTCAGCGTGGATGCGAGGTTCACCATATCCAATATGGCCGTTGAGATGGGCGCCAAGGCAGGGCTCATGGAAGCCGATAAGAAGGTGCTGAAATGGGTAAGCGAACATTCCGGGAAGGAACCGCATCCGGTAGCCCCGGACCCCGACGCCAGATATGCCGCCATAAAAGAGTACGACATATCCGGCCTTTCGCCTAAGGTGGCAAAGCCGCATGCCGTGGATAACGTGACGGATGCCGGAAAGCTGGCCGATGTAAAGATAGACCAGGCCTATATAGGCACGTGCACCAACGGCAGGATAGAGGACCTGGAGGTTGCCGCCAGGATCCTGAAAGGGCAGGATGTCCATCCGGACGTGAAGTTCATAATCGCGCCTGCCTCGCGGGAGATATACCTGAAGGCGGTCAAGCTGGGGCTCATATCCGTATTCGTGAGATCCGGATGCACCGTTGTCGGACCGGGCTGCGGCCCGTGCGTGGGGACGCATAACGGGGTCCTGGCTGATAACGAGGTCGCCATCTCGACCGCAAACAGGAATTTCAAGGGGAGGATGGGGAACCCTAATTCGTTCATATATCTTGCGAGTCCTGCCACCGTTGCGGCCTCCGCGATAGCCGGCAGGATCACCGATCCCCGTATGTATAAGAAGAAACTGGCGTAGATGAAAAGGTGATCCGATGAAACACTTTGCGAGACGTCTCAAGGTCCAGGATAACATAAATACCGATTATGTCATATCCGGAAGGTATAAATTCAAGATACAGGATCCCAGAGAACTGGCGAAACATATCTTTGAGGATATCGACGGCGCGTTCGCCGCGAGGGTGAAGAGGGGAGATTATCTCGTAGCCGGTGAGAATTTCGGGTGCGGCTCATCCCGGGAACAGGCGCCGCAGGCGCTGAAGCAGGCCGGTTTTCATGCCATCATCGCGAAGAGCTTCGCAAGGATATTTTACAGAAACGCTTTCAATATCGGGCTGCTGCTCGTGGAGTGCAATACCGACTTCATCGATGACGGTGATGAGATCGAGCTCGATATAGAGAAGGGAAAGATGAGAGATGTGGGCAAAGGGCTGATACTCGATATAAAGCCGATACCCTCTGTCATGAAGAGCCTTCTTGAAGACGGCGGCGTCATCGAACATTTTAAAAAGCACGGAGGGTTCAAATTTGAGTAAGTACAGGATAACGCTTATCCCGGGGGACGGGATAGGGCCCGAGATAGCCGATGCGGCAAAGAGGTGTATAGAGGCGCTGGGGCTTGATATACAATGGGATACGGTCGAGGCCGGAGAAGGCGCCATAGCCAGCCATAAGACGCCCCTCCCGCAGCACGTTCTCGATTCGATCCGCAATAACAAGCTGGCGCTTAAGGGGCCGATCACCACTCCCATAGGAAGCGGTTTCCGCAGCGTCAATGTCGAACTCAGGAGGGCGCTTGACCTGTATGCCTGCGTACGGCCGTGTAAAAGTTACAGGGGCGTACGCTCACGCTACGAAAATATAGACCTCGTCATAGTGCGCGAAAACACGGAAGACCTTTATGCGGGGATAGAGTTCGAGAAGGGCTCGGGCGATGTGAAAAAGGTGATCGACCTCCTTGAGAGGTTAAGCAAAAAGAAGATAAGGCCGGACTCGGCCATAAGTATAAAACCGATATCTGACGAAGGGTCGCGCAGGATCGTGAAGTTCGCTTTCGAGTACGCGCTTAAGAACGGGCGCAGGAAGGTCACCGCCGTACACAAGGCCAATATCATGAAGTATACGGACGGGCTTTTCCTTGAAGCGGCGCGGGACATTGCCAGATCGTACGCCGGCAGGGTGGAGTTCGAGGACAGGATAGTGGATAATATGTGCATGCAGCTTGTTCAGAAACCGGAGAACTACGATATCCTCGTCACCCCGAACCTGTACGGCGATATCATCTCCGATCTCGCGGCAGGCCTGGTCGGGGGGCTCGGCGTAGCGCCCGGCGCAAATATCGGGGACGGCGTAGCGATATTCGAGCCGACGCACGGCAGCGCGCCGAAATATAAGGGCCTGGATAAAGTGAACCCCGTAGCCATAATATTGTCTGGTGTCCTGATGCTGAGATATATGGGTGAAGCCGCGTCCGCCGACCGGCTCGAAAGGGCGGTCGCGTCCGTAATAGAAGAGGGGAGGTCTGTAACGTATGATCTCAAAAAGGACCGGGACGACCCGTCCGCGGTGAAGACGAGCCGCATGGCCGACGCGATAATCGGACAGATAAAGAAAGATGCCGCATAAGATGAAACGGTCTTACTCCAGGATAGCGGTGATAGGCGCGGGCTCGGTAGGCTCGACCCTTGCCATGCGCATCGTGGAGGACGGCCTGGCCGATGTGGTCCTCATAGATATCTTCGGGAATGCCGCGCGCGGGAAAGCCATGGATATCCTGGACAGCGCCCCTATAATGGGGCACGAACAGAATATCCACGGCACGGAAGATTATGCCGAGATGAGAGGCGCCGATATCGTGGTGGTGACCGCCGGTTTCCCGAGGAAGCCCGGGATGACGCGGGAAGAGCTTACAGCCAGGAACGCCGCGGTCGTGAAGGACGTCTCCCTAAAAATAAAGACCCATGCCCCTTCCGCCGTAGTCATAATGGTCACAAATCCTCTTGACGCCATGACATACCTGGCCTTAAGGACTACCGGGTTTAAGAGGAACAGGGTGATGGGGATGGCCGGTGTATTGGACGGCTCCCGCTTTGTCCAGCTGATAGCCTCCGAACTGAAGGTCCCGCGCTCAGCAGTCACCGCGTTCATGCTGGGAAGCCACGGCGACACCATGGTGCCGGCATTGTCGTGCACCAGGGTCTCCGGGAAGCCGATAGGCGGCCTCCTGCCGCCCGATAAGCTGGCCGCCATAGTAAAGCGCGCCAGGGAGAGGGGCGCGGAGATAGTTTCGCTCCTTGGCACAGGGAGCGCGTATTATTCGCCGAGCGGGGCCGTTCTCAAGATGGCCAGGTCCATCCTGCGCGACTCGCGGGAAGAGATGGTCGTCAGCGCATCCCTTGACGGAGAGTATGGTCTCTCTGGCCTTGCGATAGGTGTGCCGTGCGTCATAGGAAAGAACGGCATTGAGAAGATAATCCAATTAAAACTGACGGAAGAGGAGAAGGACGCTTTCGCGATATCCGCGAGTGCGATAAAAGGCTCGATCGCACAATTATGAAACATTACGATCTGGCCATAATAGGTTCAGGCCCGGGAGGCTATGTAGCAGGTCTCTATGCTGCCCGCCGGGGCCTGACCGTCTGCGTCATAGAGAAGGACCTGGTGGGCGGCACCTGTCTCAACAGGGGCTGCATACCGACAAAGGCGATGCTCCATTCAGCGTCGCTTTTTTCACGTATAAAAGAGGCCGCCGGGCACGGCATCAAAACATCCCCGCCTTCCGTGGATTTTCCCGTTGTCTTTAAGCGGAAAGAGGAGATCGTCCTGAAACTGCGAACTGGCATAGAGACGCTTTTCCGCGCTAATAAGATAGATCTGATAAAAGGGAACGCGAAATTTTGCGCCCCCCGCAGGATCGTCGCGGGCAAAGAAGAGATAGAGGCGTCTTCATCCATAATAGCGACCGGCTCACGTGCCGTAGTGCCGCCCGGAATATATGTTGACGAAACGATCATCCTCACAAGTGACGGCATCCTGGGCATGAAAGAGCTCCCCGGGAGCATCCTGGTCATAGGCGGCGGGGTCATAGGATGCGAGTTCGCCACCCTGTTCAACGCCTTCGGGGTCACGGTCACGATCGTGGAAGCTCTCGACAGGATACTGATAGGCCAATCGAGGGAGACCTCCAGAAAGATGGAGCTTCTCTTCAAAAAACGCGGCATCGCTGTGCATACCTCGTCGAAGGCAGAGGCCGTGGTCCGCAAGGATGGGGGTGTGGAGACGACCCTGTCGAACGGCCGGCGGATAGTCTCGGATAAGCTGCTTATGGCCATAGGGCGCATGCCGTATATAGAAGGTCTCGAGGAGGCATCCGCAGGCATACGTACCGAAAGAGGCAGGATCGAGGTCGACAGCTTCCTGCGCACGGGCGCCAAAAATATCTACGCGATAGGCGACTGCATCCCCGGCCCGCTTTTGGCCCACAGGGCCTCTTATGACGGTATCCTGGCGTGCGACAATATCATGGGCGCCGGGCGAAGAGCCGATTATTCGCATATACCGAATTGCGTATATACAGACCCGGAGATAGCAAGCGTCGGGCTTACCGAAGACGATGCCGGGAAGACGGTCCGGGATGCCAGGACGGTCAAATTCCCGTATCTCGCTTCCGGCAAGGCGTTCCTGATGGACCGTACCGGAGGCTTCATAAAGATCACCGGCGACCCGAGCGGGAAATTGCTGGGCGTCGAGATATTCGGTGAAGGGGCCTGCGACCTGATCGGCGAGGCGTCGCTTGCCGTCCACGCGGGCCTCTCCGTAAAAGACCTGGCCGGGACGGTACACGGCCATCCGACGTTATCCGAGATATACCAGGAGGCCGCGCACATATTCTGCGGTACGGCCATTCACAGCATATGATAATAGACCTCGGGATGACAGGGTACGAAGAATGCTACAAGGTGCAGCGGGAGTTCTGCAACCGCAGGAAGCTGGGCGAGATAGCGGACTCGCTGATAATAGCCGAGCACATGCCCGTCTTTACGCTCGGGAGGCTCGCAAAAGAGGAGAACCTCCTGGTCGACAGGGAGACCCTGAAGTCCCAGGGAATAAAGGTCCTTGATGTTGACCGCGGCGGAGATGTGACATTCCACGGCCCGGGCCAGATAGTATTGTACCCCATATTGAACCTCAAGGAGCGGAAGACGGACCTCCACAGGTACATGAGGGATATCGAAGAGGGCGTCTTGACATTTTTAAAATACTACGCGGTCAGCGGGCACCGGATAAACGGAAGGACCGGTGTATGGGTGGGAGATCGCAAGATATCTTTCATAGGGATAGCCGCGCGCGACTGGATAACGTATCACGGCGTGAGTATCAATATAGATGTCGACCTCAGGTTCTTTTCCATGATCCGCCCATGCGGCCTGAGCGGGATAAAGGTCGCAAATTTAAATACCGTCTCGGCGAAGCCGGTTTTGCTCGCCGACGCCAAACACCGGATAGCATCATGTTTTGCCGATATATTCGGTTTAAAGAGCGAGGACTATCGTGGGAAACTTCCCACCCTGGCTTAAGAAGACGCTCGTTTCGAACAGGACGGTTTTCGAGACGAAGCGCATCCTGTCCCGCTATTCGATCGGCACAGTATGCGAATCCGGCCGTTGCCCGAACCTTAATGAATGTTTCAGCCGGAGCTTTGCCACTTTTCTCATACTGGGGAGGTATTGCACCCGGAGCTGCCGTTTCTGTTCGGTCGAGAAAGGGGTGCCCGGATCGGTTGACGGCACAGAGCCGGCCAGGATAGCGGCGGCATCCAGGGAGCTGCGCCTGCGCCGTATCGTGATAACTTCCGTTACGCGCGATGACCTTACCGACGGCGGCGCCGCGCAGTTCGCCGATACCATAACGACAGTACGCGGGACGGCCGCTGATGCCGTCATTGAAGTGCTGGTCCCGGATTTCAGGGGGGCCAAAAGGTCCGTAGAGACAGTTCTTGCGGCCCGGCCGGATATCTTCGGCCATAATATCGAGACCGTTAAACGGCTTTATGAAGAGGTAAGGCCGGAAGCGCATTACGAAAGGTCTCTTTCCGTTCTGTCGATCGCGAAGAGTAAGCGGCCGGGGCAGATGGTGAAGAGCGCGCTTTTGGTCGGTATGGGCGAGACGGAAGAGGAGGTCGTGGAAACGATGCGCGACCTGCGCGGGGCCGGGTGTGATATCCTTGCCATAGGGCAATACCTGAGCCCGGGCAACGGACATATGCCGGTCAGGAGGTTCGTAGAGCCGCACGAATTTTTCAGGTATAAGGATGCAGGGGAACGGCTGGGGTTTTCACGCGTAAGCGCCGGGCCGTTCGTCCGCAGTTCCTATTATGCAGGCTGAAAAACGGCTAAGAGGGAGGAACGCGTTATGACGAATGTATTGTTGCCGCCTATAGCAGAAGGTAAAGATAAGGCGAACGTCTCATACTGGCACCGCAACGTGGGAGATAGCGTAAAAGAGGGCGAGGACCTCGTGGAGCTGGTAACGGACAAGGCCACTTTCAACCTCCCGGCGCCGGCATCGGGCATCCTGAAAGAGATAAAGGCCGCCGAAGGCGATGAGGTCAAGACGGGCGCGATCCTGGCCGTCATAGAGTGAGTCCCGCATGAAAAAAGTACTGCTCCTCTACATATCCGAAGATTCCGGGCACCATTGCGCGAGCATGGCTATCGAGAGCGCCCTTAAGAATATGGACCCGTCCGTGGAGACGGTCAATATAAACTCGTTCAATTATACCAACCCGATCCTGGAGAAGGTCATCAACAGGACCTATATGAGCGTGGTGCGCCGCACACCCGAACTCTGGGACTACCTGTATGATAATCCCAAGGTCGTCAAGAGAACACAGGGGCTGCGCGAGATGATACACCGTTTCAACACCGGCAAGCTCAAGGCGCTCCTGGACGAATTCCGGCCTGACGCGATCGTCTGTACCCAGGCCTTCCCGTGCGGCATGATAGCGGATTACAAAAAGAGCCTTAACCTCTCCGTCCCCCTTGTGGGTGTCCTGACGGACTTCGCCCCTCATTCATACTGGATATATAATAATGTCGACCGCTACGTCGTCCCCTCCGAAGAGACAGGAAAGAAGCTGGTAGATAACGGGATCGACCCGGGCAGGGTGGCCCCGTTCGGCATCCCGATCGATCCCAAATTCAGCTCGTCGCGCGCCACGAAAGACGAGATACGCAAGGCCATGTCGATCGACGGCGGAAAACCGTGCATACTTATAATGGGAGGGACTCAAGGGCTGGGCCCCATACGCGAGCTGGTCAAAAATCTGGACCGCTCGTCTCTCGACATCCAGGCCATAGTGGCTGCGGGGACGAACAAGAAGCTGTACCGGAGGCTCAAGAGGTGGGAGGGCGGCTTAAAAAAGAAGGTCATAATACTGCCGTTCGCTACAAATGTCGATGAGCTTATGGAGATATCGGACATCATAGTCACCAAGCCGGGCGGCATCACGACCGCTGAAGCCCTGGCCAAGGGGCTGCCGATGCTGATAGTCAACCCCCTCCCGGGCCAGGAGGCGATGAATACAAAGTATCTCCTGAGGAACGGGGTAGCTCTGAAGTCAGAGACCTCCTCCGAAGCCATAGTTCTCCTGGAAGAGCTCTACTACAACAGGGGGATATTGAACAGGATGCGCGAGAAGGCCCGGCGTCTTTCAAAGCCGGCAAGCTCTATAGATACGGCGCGTCTCATATTGGAGCTGATGAGATCATGATATTCTATGCTATATACAGGTTTGCAAGGTTCCTGGCCATGAATCTGCCGCTAGGTCTTTCATACGGCCTGGCATGCGTATTGGCCGATATAAAGCACCTGTTGTCGCGCAGGGACAGAAGGGCGGTCATAGAGAATCTGCGCGTGGTAACAGACGGTACCTGCGATGATGCCGGGTTGAATGAGATGACCCGCCAGGTTTTCAGGAATTTCGGAAAGTACCTTGTCGATTTTTTCCGGTTCGCTAAAGTCGACGATAACTATATACGTAAGTTCGTCAGGATAGATGGTCTGGCCAACCTCTCCGAGGCGCTATCCCGGGGGAAAGGGGTCATCCTCTTATCCGCGCATCTCGGCAGCTGGGAACTGGGCGGGTGTATCATATCTTCCATAGGATATCCCCTTAATGCCGTCGCGCTCACCCACCAGGACCGCATGGTGAACGATTTTTTCATGCGCCAGCGTATGCTGGGCAAGGTGCGCCCCATAGAGATAGGCCTCTCTCTCAGGGAATGTTACCGCGTCCTGAAAAAGAACGGGCTTGTGGCGCTCCTGGGCGACAGGGACTTCACTAAGAACGGCACGCCGGTCGCGTTCTTCGGAAAAAAGGCGCTCATTCCCAGAGGACCCTCCGTATTCGCCGCCAGGATAGGGTCGGCCATCGTCCCGACATTCATGATACGGGAAGAGGACGACACCTTCAGGCTCGTCTTCGAGACCCCGATCTATCCCGAATCGCGCGACGATGAGGGGGAGACGCTGATGATGCTCACCAGGAGATACCTTTCCGTGGTCGAGTCGTATATAAGGAGATTCCCGGTGCAGTGGTATGCCTTCAGGAGGATATGGGAATAACCATGCATGCCCTTTGCGCGCTGATACCGTCATATAACGAAGCCGCTACCATAGGCGGCATAGTCAGGAGACTGGGGAAGAGGGGCCTTGACGTATACGTGGTGGATGACGGTTCGGATGACGATACCGCCGGCATTGCTGGAAAAGAGGGCGCTGTGGTCATTCGGAATACCCGTAATCTAGGTAAAGGGGCATCCCTCAGGGAGGGGTTCAAACGGGTGCTGGAAGGCGACTACAGGATGGTGCTGGTCATGGACGGTGATGACCAGCATGACATAAACGACATCGCGCGCCTGATAAAGAGGATAAGGGAGACGGACGCGGGCATGGTAATAGGCAACAGGATGCACGACACATCGTCCATGCCCCTCATACGGATAGCGGTCAACAGGTTCATGTCATACGTAATATCTGTCGCCTCCGGCCAGAAAGTGCCTGATACGCAGTGCGGTTTCCGGCTCATAAGAAGGGATCTCCTTGAAGCGGTGACCCTGGAATCGTCAAAATATGAGATAGAATCAGAACTCATAATAAAGTCAGCCAAGAAAGGGTTCAAAATAGAATCGGCGCCTATCAAGACGGTCTACAATAACGAAAAGAGCGGCATAAACCCTATCATAGATACATTCAGGTTCATAGCATTCATGGCGAAGATCGTTTTTAAGAGATGACGGTTCTTATTTATGGACGACCTGCGTTTCGAAGAGATTCGGAAAAATATGGTCGGAGGACAGCTGGTATCGCGCGGCATATCCGGCCAGAAGGTGCTGCGGGCTTTTGAGAAGGTCCCGCGCCACGAATTCATTCCCGAAGAACTGAGACAGGATGCTTATAGCGACTACCCTCTCCCTATAGGGGAGGGTCAGACCATCTCCCAGCCGTATATGGTCGCCCTGATGACCGAGTGCCTGGGCCTTGCCGGAGGCGAACGCGTCCTCGAGGTCGGGACAGGGAGCGGATATCAGACTGCCATCCTTGCCGAGATAGCCGGAGAGGTCTATTCGGTCGAGCGCCTCGAGCGCCTTGCTCGGAGCGCCGGAGGGAACCTCAAGCGGCTGGGATATACGAATATCTCGATAAAGGTGGGGGACGGGACGCTGGGGTGGCCCGAACACGGCCCATATGACGGGATAATCGTGACTGCCGGGGCCCCGGGTATCCCTGAGGCGCTCCCGGCCCAGCTCAAAGAGAAGGGGCGGCTCGTCATACCGATCGGAGGAGGTCTCAGTCAGGTGCTTACCGTAGCCGAGAAGAGAGGAGCGACATTTTCCGCGCGGGAGGTATGCGGCTGCGCCTTCGTGCCGCTTATAGGTAAATATGGATGGGCGGAATGAGATGAAGCGGGGATATACGCACATATATACAGGCGGAGGCAAAGGAAAGACGACGGCCGGCATGGGGCTTGCGGTGAGGGCGGCCGTTTCCGGTCTGAGGGTCTGCGTCTTCCAGTTCCTCAAGAAGAGAGGTTCGTCGGCAGATAATACGCTCTCCTTGCCGCGCCTGAAGGTCGTCTGCTTCGATGAGGTGCATCCTATGTTCTGTAAAAGAGTTGGGGGTCGGGAGTCAGGAGTTTGGAGAAAATTAAAGAAAAAAATCGAAAAAGATTTTGAGAAGGCGAAAAAGATCGTCAATAGCAAACGGTACGATGTGGTGATGCTCGACGAAATATTGAACTGCGTCAGCGGAAAGTTTTTGGACGAGAAGAGACTTCTGGCGCTCATAAAGGCGAAGCCGCCCCGCCTGGAGCTGGTACTGACAGGACGCGGAGCGACGAAACGGCTCGTCGCGTCTTCAGATTACGTGACGCGCTTCAGCAAGATCAAGCATCCCTTCGACCGCGGGATCGCCGCGCGGAAGGGGATCGAGTATTAACCTTTTAGCAACGACCATTTAATGTCAAATGGCCAATCCCAAATGCCAAATTAATATCCAATTTCCAATTCCCAATTTGACATTGGAAATTAACGTGAAAATGCTTGACTTTATTTTTTTGCGAGTTAGAATTAGGTATCTTTGACATATCGATCTATATAGGCGCCCGAAAGGGATTAAAAGGGAATTCCGCTAAACGGAAACGGTCCCGCCGCTGTAGAGGATGACGAAATTCCAGAAGAGCCATTGTCCCCGAAGGGGATGAGAAGGCAGGAAGAGTAGGACGATTCCTCAGTCAGAAGACCTACCTATATATTGAATGGTGTCGCAAGAACACCGCATATAAGGGTTTGTAGAACAGGGAACTGACCCCGTACCATATCATGGTGCGGGGTTTTTTTTATGAAAAGACGAAGGGAAAGAAGATGAAGCAGACGATCATTGTATTGCTTGTGGTCATCTCCATCGTATCCGCCGCGCGCGCGGATGACGGGGAAAAAGAGAGTATCGTAGGAAAGTTCATCGACGGGACGCTCGGCCCGCTGAGCGAGATATTCGCGCCGTACCAGCGGCTGGATACCATAGTGGTGACGCCTACACGTTATGAGGACCGGGAACTGGATGTGCCGAACACGATATCGATAATAGACGAGAAAGAGATCGCCGGGTCGCACGCGAAATACGTCCCGGACCTGTTGCGGAGCAGGGCGGGGATATCGACGGCCGACCTTCTCGGCAACGGAAAGTCGAATCGTATCGACATGCGCGGCTTCGGCGATACGGCGCTGCCGAACGTCCTGGTGCTGGTGGACGGCAGGCGCACCAACCAGATAGACCTGTCGGGCGCGGATTGGATACAGATAGATACGGACTCGATCGAGCGGATAGAGGTCGTCCGCGGGCCCCAGTCGGTATTGTACGGGGACAATGCCGCCGCAGGCGTGATCAACATAATAACGAAGAAGGGGGCCGGCAAGAGACCGGGCGCCGCGTTCAAGTATGATGCGGGGTCGTACCGATATTCTTCATACAAGGGGGACATCCACGGAGGGAGCGATTTTCTCGACTATTTCGCCTCCGCCGCCACCTCGTATAATAACGGGTACAGGATAAATAACCGGCTTGAGACGGTGGACTACAGCGGAAGCGTTACCATGAAGCCCTCCGAGGGGGTACGGCTCGGGCTTTCGTCCGGCTACCACAAGGACTGGTACGGCCTTCCGGGAGCGGTAAAGCCCTCCGACATAAACAGTATCGGGCGCAGAGGGAGCATCGCGCCGGAAAACAGCGCCAAGACAGAAGATTACTACATGATGGCCACGCCTGATGTCACGAAAGACATAGGGTTCGGTGAGATAAGGTTCTTCGGCGACATCCTCGCCAGGTCAAGGCGCAACAATGCGATATTCTATTCCTCGTTCGGCGACGTAGCGAACATCCACCACATCAAGACGTTCGGCCTCACCCCGAAGTTCGCATTCCTGGCGACGCTCTTCGATATCGATAACAGGGTGCTGGCAGGGCTCGACTATTACTCCTCGAGGGACGAGATAAACAGCGGCGTGCTATCCTCGATGGACAGCATGATCATAGACAAAGATACCGCGGGGGTCTATGTGACGGACACGCTCGAACTCCCGTTCTCGCTCATAGCCAACGCCGGCTTCAGGTCCGAGTGGGCCTACTACAAATTCAACCAGGAAGCGGTCCTCACGGGAAAGAGCGAGAAGAGACCTTTCGAATACGCCTATGATGCCGCGCTCACCTATAAATATAACGACAGGTCGTCGGTATATGCGCACTATTCGCGCTCGTTCAGGTTCCCCGTTACCGAAGAGTGGTACTCGTCACTATACGTGGACTACTTCTCGGGGCTGATAGCGGGCGGATTGAACCTCGCGCTCAAGCCGCAGGTGGCCCATACCTATGAGATAGGGATAAAGGAGAATTCGTCGAAATATCTCAGCATAAGCGCCGATTACAACATAATGGATATAAAGAACGAGATATATTACGACTCTGTGGCGAACCAGAACGCGGTCCACCACCATACCATACATCACGGCCTTGAGCTGGAGAGCGAATTCCGGATAATGAACGACCTGCGCTGTTTTTTCAATTATACATACCAGAAGGCGTTCTTTGTAGGGGAGGGGTTCGCGGGGAACGAGATACCGATGGTGCCTCGCCACAAGATATCTACGGGGCTCTCGTACACGTACAAGGACTGCGTAAAGGCGACATATGCGATAAACTATGTGGGCCCGCGGCGTTTCGCGAACGACCTCCAGAACAATATGCCGCGCCTTAAAGAGTATACTACGCACGATGTAAAATTGGCATATGAGAAGTGCGGTTTTGAGGTATATGCGGCCGTTCATAACCTGTTCGACGCCGAATATTCCGAGTACGGGGCGCTCGATTTTACGCTTACAAGGCCCGGTTACTTCCCATCGCCGCGCATGAACGCCACGGCAGGGGTACGGTACACATTCTGACGCGGCAGGCAACTTTTTTAAAATTCCTGTTGACAAAGAGGTGCGATTGGTGTATCTTGTATCCATAGTAAGTACCGGTATAAGGATAGAAGGTCTGGCCGTAAGGTGAGAATCGCTAACCTTGCGGCTTTTTTGCGTATCGGTATATGCTATAATCAATCAGGAAGGGGGGGAGTTCGTAGTGGCAAAAGGGAAAGTGAAATGGTTCTCAAACCAGAAGGGTTATGGGTTTATTACTCCTGAGTCAGGTAAGGATGTATTCGTACATCATACCGCAATCCAGGGTGAAGGCTATAAAACTTTAGAGGAAGGCCAGGAAGTGGAGTTCGAGATCAAACAGGGCCCTAAAGGCGAACAAGCTGTAAACGTAGTAAAAATATAACCTGAAGTGGCGGCCCGGCTTTATGCCGGGCCGTCAATATTTAATTATACGGTCGCAATCATATCAATATTGTGATATATTATAGGCATGCGGCGCGTAAGAGCCAAGAGCATATTTTTTCGGAAATGACCTCTCGGGCTCTTTTTTTGTGCCGATATCAACCGGAAAGAATATGCATAAGCGGGAGAACCGATGTTCAGAGAGAAGATAAAGGTATTCGACTGCACCATAAGGGACGGCGGGCTCATAAACAATCACGATTTTGACCTGAGGTTCGTCAGGGAGGTCTACAGGGCCCTCTCTGAGGCCGGTGTCGACTATATGGAGATAGGGTACAAAAACTCCAAAAGTCTCTTCTCGGCCAAGGAATACGGACGGTGGAAGTTCTGCGAAGATGAGGATATAAAGAAGGTCGTAGAGGGCGCGGAGTCGGATACCAAGATCTCCGTCATGGTCGATGTCGGGCGTGTCGACATAGAGGATGTCGGCCCGGCCAAGGACAGCCCCGTAGACATGATAAGGGTCGCCTCGTATGTAAAGGACATAGACAAGGCCATATTCCTGGTGAACCATTTTGCGGAAAAGGGGTACGAGACGACCGTCAATATCATGGCCATCTCCAGGGCCCTCGACAACGAGTTGAACGAGGCGCTCCACCAGCTGGAGGAGGAGAGCCGGGCCAAGGTGGTCTACATAGTGGACAGTTTCGGCGCCCTGTATCAGGAATCGATCGAATTTCTGGTCAAGAAATTCAAGGGTATACTGAAGACCAAAGAGGTGGGGATGCACGCTCACAATAACCAGCAGCTCGCCTTCGGCAATACGATCGAGGCGATCATACACGACGCAAATTACGTGGACGGCACCGTATACGGGCTGGGCAGGGCCGCCGGGAATTGCCCGCTTGAGCTCCTGATAGGATTCCTGAAGAACCCGAAATTCGACATACGCCCTATCCTGGACCTCATCTCAAAAGAGTTCATCCCCCTTAGGGATAAAATAGAGTGGGGCTACCTTATCCCGTACGCGATCACAGGCATACTCGATGAACACCCCAAGGCCGCCATGGAGCTGCGCAAGGGCCCCAGGAAAGATGACTACAGGGAGTTTTACGAAGGACTGGCGGGCACCGACCTTGATTAAGACCGCAAATACGGGATCATTCAAGCGGCTGCCCATAATGGGGATATTGCGCGGCATAGAGGTCGACTCCGTAGCGCCTGTAATAGAGGCTGTCGCGGGTGCGGGTCTGGAGACGATAGAAGTGACGATGAATACCGCGCGGGCATCCGCCGTAATAAGAAAGGCGGTGAAGGCGGCGGGTAAGCGTCTCGCCGTAGGCGCCGGTACCGTGCTCACCGTGCGGTCGCTTGAGGAGGCGCTGAACGCGGGCGCGACATTCATCGTTATGCCGGCTTTCATAGAAGATGTGGTGAAGAGGTGCGTCAAATTGAACATCCCGTCGTTCCCGGGGGCGCTCACGCCGCAGGAGATATATAACGCGTGGCGGGGAGGGGCCAGCATGGTGAAGGTATTCCCGTCAGGGTTTTTCGGCCCGTCTTATTTCAGGGAGATAAAAGGGCCTTTCGACGATATCAGGTTGCTGGCCTGCGGCGGTGTCACCAGCGCCAACCTCGCTGAATACTTTTCGGCCGGCGCCGATGCCGTGGCGTTCGGGTCCAGCGTATTCAGGAAGGAATTACTGCTGAAGAAGGAGTACGGGAAGATAGCCGAAGGTGTCAGGTCTTATATTTCGGCATACAGGGCTATGGAGCGCGCCGCCGGCAGATAAAGCAAAACACGGAAAGGTGACGGCATGAAGCGGAGCAAGGTAGAGTCGGACCAGGTCATAATATATAAGGACATGTCCAAAGAAGGCATAAAGCGGTCGTTCCAGACGGCGCGCGAGTACGCACTCGGGAAGGACCGTTATACCGCAACGCTGTACGATGATTTTGTAGCTACGGCGATCACCGTAAGGGACCGGCTCATCGAACGGTGGATCGCGACCCAGCAGCGGTACCATCACGAGAACCTAAAGCGCGTATATTATCTTTCCATGGAATTCCTGATAGGGCGTCTTCTCGAATCGAATGTCCTTCATCTCGGTCTGTGGGAAGAGACCAGAAAGGCCCTGGAGGAACTGGGCCTCGACCCGGAAGAGGTATTCGGCCAGGAGATGGACGCCGGGCTCGGTAACGCAGGGCTAGGCCGTCTTGCCGCATGCTTCCTCGATTCTATGGCGACCCTCGGCATACCGGCCAACGGATATGGTATAAGATATGAGTACGGAAGCTTCAACCAGAAGATCATAAACGGGAACCAGGTGGAATTTCCCGATGAGTGGCTCCGGCTGGGGAACCCCTGGGAATTCGCGCGGCCGGAATATACGGTGAAGATACGCTTCTACGGGCACACTCAGATGATGCATGACGATTCCGGGAAGCTCAGGGTCCGGTGGCTCGATACGGAAGATATCCTGGCGATGGCGTATGATATCCCTGTGCCGGGTTATAAGAACGATATCGTCAACACCCTGCGCCTCTGGTCAGCGCGCAGCACAGAGGAGTTCGACCTCGGGTATTTCAATGACGGGGATTATGAACGTGCCGTATACAGCAAGATGCTCTCAGAGAACATCTCCAAGGTGCTTTACCCGAACGATAATGTGAGCCAGGGGAGGGAGCTCCGCCTCAAACAGGAGTATTTCTTCACGGCCGCTTCGATAGCCGATATAATAAGGCGCTTCAAGGTGGAGAATTCGGACCTGAAGAGACTGCCCGATAAGGCGGTCATGCAACTTAACGACACGCATCCGGCCATCGCCATACCAGAACTTATGAGGATATTGATAGACGAGGAAGGCCTCGACTGGGATACTGCGTGGGAAGCGACGGAAAAGACGTTCGCCTACACAAACCACACGATAATGCCGGAGGCGCTGGAGTGCTGGCCGGTCGGCCTCTTCGAACAGATACTGCCGCGCCATCTGCAGATCATATACGAGATAAACCTCAGGTTCCTGAGGGAAGTGGCCAACAGGTTCCCGGGCGACAACGACCGGCTGAGAAGGATGTCGATAGTGGAAGAAGGGGACCCGAAGAGGATACGGATGGGCCATCTTGCCATAATCGGCTCAAACTCCATAAACGGCGTTTCCGAGCTCCACTCGGAGCTTTTGAAGACACAGCTATTCAGGGATTTTTACGACCTCTTTCCGGAAAAGTTCAACAATAAGACGAACGGTATCACGCAACGCCGGTGGCTGAAGAAGGCCAACCCCCGTCTTTCGCAGCTGGTCACAGAGACGGTGGGGGAGGGCTGGGTAAAGGACCTGCGCGGGCTGGAAAAACTCCTTCCGCATAAAGACGACGCCGCTTTTCGCGACAGGTGGTCTCATATAAAGGATGAGAATAAGAAGGACCTGGCCGAATATATACGCCACTCCGCAGGGGTATCGGTAGACCCTAAATCGTTATTCGATATCCAGGTGAAGCGGGTGCACGAGTATAAGCGGCAGCTCCTCTTCGCGTTCTATATACTCTCCCAGTACCTTGCCATCAAGAATAACCCCGGCAAGCACCCGCAGCCGCGCACTTACATATTCGGGGGTAAGGCCGCGCCGTCTTATTTCATGGCAAAGCTGATAATAAAATTTGTCAATAATGTCGCCAATGTCATCAACAGCGACAAGGGACTTCATGACAAGATGAAGGTCGTCTTCCTCGAAAATTACAGGGTGTCGCTCGCGGAGAAGATATTCCCGGCATGCGACCTTTCAGAGCAGATATCCACCGCCGGCACCGAGGCGTCCGGGACCGGCTGCATGAAGTTCATGGTGAACGGGGCCCTGACCATAGGTACGCTTGACGGGGCAAATATCGAAATTGCGAAGGAGGTCGGCGCCGAGAACATCTTCATATTCGGCCTTAAGGCGCAGGAGATCATAGAGATGAGGGCGCGCGGGTACAATCCCCGCGATCACGTGGATGGCTCCCCGCGGCTGAAGGAGATATTCGAGCTCATACAGTCGAACTTCCTTTCGCCCCTGGATTATGGGCTCTTTGACCCCATAATCGATTCCCTGCTCAATTCGGACCATTTCTTCGTCTGCGCCGATTTCGAAAGTTACTGTAATGCGCAGGATGCCGTATCGGCGCTGTACCATAACAGGGCCGAATGGGTCAAACGGTCGATAATAAACGTTGCGAGATCAGGCAAATTTTCCAGCGACCGCACGATCAAAGAGTACGCCAAAGATATATGGCGCGTCCCCGTGAAACATTGACCGGCTTTAAGAAGCCGCGGCCTCCAGCGCTGAACGCACCCTCTCTTTTATCGTCTCAAAATCCCTTTCTTCAAACCCCGAGGTAGCTACTGCGGGCAGGACGGTGATGCTGCAGGGCACTTTTGCGGTGAAACGCCAGTTTCCCTTCGGTATGGCATTCCCCGTACCGTTGATCCGGACGGGAAGTATGGGCACCTTCTCTCTCAGGGCAAGCTTGAACGCCCCATTCTGGAAATCTTTCATCTCGCCCGTCTCGCTCCTCGTCCCCTCGGGGAAGAAGATGACGGACATCCCGCGCCTGAGCCAGCCGGCCGCCTGGCGGTATACCGTTTTTATGCTGGAAAAATTCCCGCGGTCTATCCTGATGTGTTTTGCCAGGGATAGGTTCCAGCCCAAAAGCGGCACCCTGAAGAGGCTCTCCTTGGCGACCCATTTGAACTGCATCCTCGTCTTGTAGAACAATATGATGTCGGCGAGGCTCTGGTGGTTGGCCACTATAACATATGTCTTTGAATGGTCTATATTTTCGAGACCGCTCACCGTCACATCCCAGTAAGGGTTAAGTCTTATCACGGCATCGGCCCACCAGAAACACTGGGCATGGGCGACCTTGCGTTTTTTGTCAAAAGGGAAGAGTATGACGGTGAAGAATACCATCGTCAGGAAGAGGATGAACATCAGAAAGATCCCCACCCCCCAGACCACAAGAGACATCAGGGTCCTTTTCATATGGGAACATATATTAAGACATCCCCGTTTTCCTGTCAACAAATAACGCAAGATCCCGCGCCTGATAAAATTTTATGTCTAAAGGGCGGCGGATGTGTTAAAATGTTGATAATGTACGGAGGAACGGCATGAAAGATACGGTTTCGTTGCCCGGAAATATCGCAAAGGTGACGGGCGATTTCGTAGGGCGGCTGAAGGATATATACGGCGAAGATCTGGTATCGGCCGTATTATACGGGAGCGCTTCACGCGGTGAATTTTCTAAAGGCGCTTCGAATGTAAATATAGCCGTCGTCCTGCGCGATACCGGACCGGATAACCTGGCGAAGATGAGGGCCCTTACCGGCAGTTTCCGGTTCAGGACCTTCCGTCCCGTACTATTCACCGAAAGCTACCTGGCTCGCTCGCTCGATGTCTTCCCGATAGAATTCCTGGATATCAAAGAGAACGGCATAGTCCTGTACGGCAAAGACGTTTTCGGCAGTTGCGATATAGATACCACGAACCTGCGTTTCCAGTGTGAACACGAGTTGAAGGCGCTGCTCATACGGGCAAGGCGCATATATATGACGTATCGGGACGCGGGAGCGCTCAAAAAGGCGCTCTTCGGTCTCACTACATCGGCGCTGCATATATCGAGGAACCTGCTCCGCACAAAGGGGTATCTCCCGGGCGCGGGCAGGGCAGGGGTCCTTGATGGGATCAGCTGCCGGTTTAATGTAGATACGGGGCCGTTCTCCGCTATGTTTGATGCACGGGACGGGGTCGTGAGGATCCGGGCAGGGGAGGTCGATGCCCTATTCCGGCGTTTTTTGTCCTCATTGGAGTCGCTCACGGAAGCCGCGGACAGGTCCTGACGACCGATGAAAAGAACGGCACTTATATTCTCTATATGCGGACTGCTCGCATCGGTCCCGCTATACGGCCGGGAGATACCGGCGCCGCGCGGCTGGGTCAATGACTTCGCGAACGTCATCCCCGATGAGTACCGGCTGAAACTGGAGGCGGTCATAACGGAACTCGAAACGAAGAGTTCCGCGGAAGTTGCCGTCGTCACCATAGGATCGATAGCGCCGTACGATGAAAAGGCGTACGCGCGTATGCTCTTTGATGAATGGAAACCGGGGAAGAAGGGGAAGGATAACGGCGTCCTCGTGCTGGTAGCAGTTAAAGAGAGACGGTGGCGCATCGAAGTCGGGTACGGGCTGGAAGGCGCGCTGCCTGACTCGCTCTGTGGGGAGATAGGCCGTACGCGTATGGTCCCTTATTTTGGCCGCGGCGAATACGGTAAAGGGCTCTATTACGGCGTGTCGGCAATAGCTGAGGCGGTCGCAAAGGAGTACAACGTCCCGCTTGACGGGGTCGGCGGGGATATTATCCCGGCCGGCGACGGCCTGCCGCCTTTCCTGTATATCTTTGTTCCCATCTTCTTCTTCATATGGAACCTGCCGTGGCCGGTCCCGATCGGGCTTACCTTCACCCTCTTCTTTGCGGCCGTATTCTTCGGCATGTCCAGGATACTCGGCGTTCTGGTGATAGCCGCTTATCTTTCATCTATGCTCTTCAGGTACAGGTATTGGAAGCGCCTTCCGCCGGATGAGCGGAAGGGCTTCTTCGGACCTCAGACGTACGGAGGGACATTCTCCGGCACCGGCGGCGGGTTCGGCGGAGGAGGGTTCGGAGGCGGCGGGGGCGGGTTCGGCGGAGGAGGAGGCGGAGGAGGAGGCGCAGGCGGAGGATTTTAAAAAAGCGTAACGTCAAAGGAGGGATATAGATGAAGAATTTTCTGATAGGAGTTGCAATAGCGGCCGTTCTTCTGGCCGGGTCGTTCATACTAACCTACAATAATATAGTGTCGCTGCATGAGAATATCACGGCCAAATGGGCACAGGTCGAGAACCAGCTCCAGCGGCGTAACGACCTGATACCGAATCTCGTTAATACCGTCAAGGGGTATGCCGCGCACGAAAAGAGACTGTTCGAGGACGTGACGGAGGCCAGGAGCCGGTGGGCCGGCGCAGCCACTCTCGGCGATAAAGTAAACGCGGCGTCTCAGATGGATGCGGCCCTTGCCAGACTTCTTGTGGTAGTAGAAAATTATCCGACCCTTAAGGCCGACCAGACGTTCCTTAAGCTGATGGACGAGCTCGCCGGCACGGAGAACCGCATCGCCGTGGAGCGGATGCGTTATAACGAAGGGGTCAGGGATTATAATATAACCATACGCAAGTTCCCCGGGAACGTGGTAGCCGGTATATGCGGATATAAAAAAGAGACGGAATACTTTAAGGCCGAGGAGAAGGCCAGGGCGGTCCCGGAGGTAAAATTTTAATATGAACGGTCTCAAGGGCGCGGTGAGGTGTATCAAAAGGGCCAGGACGATAGCCGTAGCCGGACACGTAAATCCGGACGGCGACTCGATAGGCTCTCTCCTGTCCCTCGGATTGGGACTCGAAAAACTGGGAAAACGCGTCTATATGGTGAGCTCGGACGGCGTCCCGAAAAAATATGCCACGCTGCCCGGGGCGAGGCGCATCATCACCGATACCGACAGGAAGGTCGACCTGGCTATAGCCGTAGATTGCAGCAACAGAGAGATACTCGGGCGCGCGTTCCGCATCTTTGAACGGGCCGGTGAGATATTGGAGATAGACCATCACGACTTCAGGAGACCGTTTTGCGACGTCTGTTTCATCGAACCCAGGGCGGGGGCAGTAGGGGAGATGATATATATCCTCCTGAAGAAACTGCGCGCTCCCATCACGCCAAGCGTCGCACAGAGCCTGATGACATCGATAATCGTAGAGACCAGTTCTTTCCGGCTGCCCGGAGTGAGACCTTTCACATTTGAAGCGTGTAACGACCTGATCAGGAAAGGGGTCAACTTTTACAAGCTCGTAGATACCGTATTCTGGTCGATGAGCAGGGAATCGGTCATCCTCTCGGGGATATGCCTGGCCAGGTGTAAATTCATTAAGAGGGGAAAGGTGGTATGGTCTCATATAGGCATAAAAGATTTCAAAGCGGTGAGAGGGAAAGACGAAGACGTTGACGCAGTCGCTGACGACATGCGCGCCATAAAAGGGGTCGACATAGCCGTCCTTTTCAGAGAAAAAGACCGGGAGACCATCAGGGTCAGCCTGAGATCGAAGCACAGGATAAATATCGCAAAGATAGCCGAATACTACGGCGGGGGCGGCCACTTCGACGTTGCCGGCTGCAGCATACCTAATTCCGCGGCCGCCATCAACGACCTCCTTTCCCGCACAGCCGCCTTACCGTGACGAGATATGCCCATACTCATCGATGGCTGGAACCTGATACGGGACGATAAATCCGACATATCCGACGACGATTGCGACTCGATCGAGTCGGCAACGCACCTCATCATGTACCTCGCAGGTTTCCAGAAGAGACACAGGGACCCCATAACCGTCGTCTTTGACAGCTCGCGCGGATTTTTGGATATAGAACATACCAATACCGATACGCTATCTCTCGTTGCCGTAAAAGATGCGGACCGTTACATAAGATCGTACATAGAGAAGACACCGGAGAGGCAGAGGCCGGGTATGCGCGTAGTTTCGTCAGACAAGGCGATATACTATTATGTGCGGTCCCTCAATGCTGCCGCCGTCACGAGCGGGGAGTTCTGGGACAAACTCCGGAGTAGCAGACATAGGGCGTGATCCGTAGTCCTTGACAAAATGGCAGGGCGCTGTTACAATAAAGAAAATATGATATAGAAAGGGTGATAATAATGTCGAAAGTGAGCGTTGGCGAGCATGAACCTCTGGAGAGGGCTCTCAGGCGCTTCAAGAAGAAGATCGAGCGGGAGGGTATCTTAAAGGCCCTCAAAGCGCGAAAGCACTATGAAAAGCCCAGTGAGCGTAAGCGCCGAAAAAGAAAGATGACGTCATCAAAGTGGTAATAAAACGGCCGGCGTCTTTCTTATCAGGCTGGTTTATCCTATTTTCATCGGTCGTATGCCTCTCTTCTATGGCCGCCGGTGATGCGCCGCATGCGAAAATAGAGCTTCCTCAGGAGACCGTTTTCAGGAAAATTCTTGAAAACGGTCTCGTCATTTTAGCCAAAGAGGCGCCGCCATCCGACCTTATGGCGATCGATATAACGATACGGGCCGGGTCGGCCACGGAAGGCGAATACCTCGGATCAGGCATATCCCACCTTACCGAACACATGGTCTTCAAGGGGACCTCCTCAAAGGGGCAGGGTACCATAGAGCGTGAGATGAAGTCTTACGGCGGGTTCCTTAACGGCTCGGTTTCGCACGATATAACCGATTTTCATGTCACCGTCCCGATCGAGCATTTCGACCGGACCCTTGCGCTTTTGAAAGAGATGCTCTTGAATGCCGTCTTTGACAATACGGAGCTCGAGAAGGAAAAGTCGGTCATATCGAAAGAGATAAAGATGAACGAGGATGAGCCGCAGAGTGCGCTCGCGAAGGCGCTTTACAGGACGGCATACCTGCGCCATCCTTACCGTTTCCCGGTCATCGGCTATGAAGATAAGCTCGCGCGCCTCGACAGGGAGGACCTCATGCGTTATTACCAGCGTATGTATGTGCCCAACAGGATGGTCATAGCCGTCGCGGGCGGCGGCGCGGAAAAGGCAGCGGAGACGATAGAGAGGGAATTTAAAAATTTTCGCGCGCCGTATTACGGCGAACCCGTTGTGGCCGCAGAACCTCCGCAGATAGCGAAGCGGTTGCTTGACGCAAGGCGGCCGATGAACCTTTCGTACCTGGCCATGGGGTTCCATTCAACGGGAGTGCTCGATAGAGATATCTTTGCCATGGATGTGCTTGCGATCATGCTAGGGATAGGCGACTCTTCGCGGCTGAACGATACGCTGGTCAAGGAAAAGCAGCTCGCCTACTATGTGGGCGCCTGGAATTATGTATCGGAAGATCCCGGCCTCATGGTGGTCACGGCCATACTCGACGATAAGAAGATCGCCCCGGCCGAGTCGGAGATCCTTGCCGAGATACAGAAGGTCCGTGACGGCCTGCCGGACACAAAAGAGCTTGAGAGGGCAAAGCGTATCGTGCTGAGCGACTTCATATTCTCCCGGCAGACGCTGGAAGAGCAGGCCTCCGACATGAGCAAGAACGAGATATTGACAGGCGACTACGATTTCTCAAGGCGCTACGTTGCCGGCATCCAGTCCGTTACGGGAGAAGACGTCCGGAGGGTTGCCGGGAAGTATCTTAGAGAGGAGAATCTTACGACCATAAGGCTCCTTCCTGTCGCCCCCGGCCTCCTGAAGCCCGGATCTGCGCAGGCGGCCGGACGGGTTACGGGCAGGACGTCAAAGCATACGCTTCCGAACGGCCTCCGTCTCCTTCTCAGAGAGGACCCCAAGACGCCGACCGTTTCCGTAACGATAGCTTTTCTCGGAGGGTTGGCGGCCGAGACGGAGAAGACGAACGGCATATCCTCCATTACATCGGCGCTATTATTAAAAGGCACCCCCTCCAGGAAAGAGGCAGAGATAAAGGGGGCCATCGAGCGCCTGGGAGGAAATATAGATTCATTCAGCGGGATGGATAGTTTCGGGCTGACCCTGGAAGTGCTCAAAGGGGACCTCGATACGGCGCTCGATATCGTGAAGGATGCGCTCATCAACTCGGATTTCCCGGAAGAGGAGATAGCGAAGATGAAGCTCTTGACCCTGGCTTCCATAAAAGACGAGGACGGCGACATATTCGAACAGGGTGTACTGAGATCCAGGAAAGTACTTTTCGGTCCCCATCCTTATGGCATGAGATATAAAGGCGAAGAGACGACCGTCATGTCCCTGACAAGGGACGACATCGCCGGTTTCCGCCGGAAGTATTGCGTGCCCGCCAATATGGTCATTTCGGTATCCGGCGACATCGAGGAGAAGGCCGTTCTCGAAAGATTAAGATCCCTTTTCGGCGTCATGGACGGAGCGGCCGGGCCCGATATGCCGGGGCACACTGTAAAGCCGGCCTCCGCAAAGACCGTGACATACGCCATGCCCCGGGAAGAGAGCCTCGTCGTCATGGCATTCAATACGGTCGGTATAAAGGATAAAGATATCTACGCCTTCGAGGTGCTGGGTTCGATCGTCTCCGGCCACTCCGGACGGCTTTTCGAAGAGCTTCGCGACAAGAGATCGCTGGCGTACACCCTGGGATGCCTTCAAAGGCACGGGGCGCTTGCCGGCTACCTCCTGCTCTATGTAGCTACGGTAAAGGATAAGATAGCCGAGACGGAGAAGGCGCTTGCGCAGGAGTTGAAGACCCTGCGCGAAAAGGCGGTCAGCGACGAAGATCTCCTCTTTGCAAAACGTGAATTGATAGCATCCCGCAAGGGCCTCATGCAGACCAACGGCTTCCTTTCGCTTGAGTGCGCCCTGAACGAGCTATACGGCAACGGGTTCGAAGAAGTATATAATTACGAAAAGGGCATAGGGCTGGTCACCAAAGAGGATATAAAAAATGCCGCCGCGAGATATATGACCCCGGACGCCTGCGTCGAAGTGGTCATCGCGCCGGACGGGGTAAAATGATCTTCAGCCTCTCCACTTCATGGAATTCATTCCGCCACACCAGCGGCATAGACCTGATAAATGAGATAAGGTCGATCGGGTTCGACACGGTCGAGCTGAACTTCGCCCTGACCGAAGATATGGTGGACGACGTACGGTCTCTCAGGGATGAGGGGAAGATATCCGTTTCCAGCCTGCACAATATATGTCCGCTCCCCGCCGGGATCAGGCCGGAAGAGGCCTCGCCGGACTGCTATTCGCTTGCGTCGCCCGACGAAAAGGAACGCGCCCTTGCGGTCCGTGCGGCGAAGAATACGATAGACTGGGCCGGCCGTCTCGGCGCCGGGGCCGTGGTCCTGCATACCGGAAGGGTGGAGATGAAGGATAGGACCAGGGAACTTGCTTCGGCCGCGGGTGACGCTGTCCTGGAGAAAGAGATACGGGAAGCGATGGCCGGAGAGAGAGAGGAGAAGAAGGGCGGATACCTGGGTAATGTCATAAAGAGCCTCGAAGAGTTGATCCCTTACGCAAAGGGTCCCGGGGTGCGCCTCGGCGTAGAGAACCGCTACTACTACAGAGAGATACCTCTCTTCGACGAATTCGAGACGCTCTTCAAAAGGTTCAGAGTGGGGGACCTCTTTTACTGGCACGACGTCGGCCATGCCCAGGTCTTTGAGAACCTGGGGATCTTGCGGCACGAAGATCTGCTGAAGAAGTTCTCGGGCCGCTTGCTGGGGGTCCATCTCCATGATATAATTAGCCCTATAAGCGACCACCATGCGCCCGGCCGCGGCGAGATCGATTTCAGGATGATAGCGCCGTATATAAAGAGCGGCACAATAAAGGTGATAGAGGCGCACAGGCAGGCCTCGGCGGACGATATCCGCCGGAGCGTCCATTATCTGAAAGAGATGGGTATAGGAGACGGTCGATAGATGGCTGATAGCGTGCGAGATCCCGCAGTGGCCGGGCAATTTTACGCCGGCTCCCGCAACTCGCTTCTGAAAGAAGCAGGTTCGCTGATCGAAACGGGTGCGGAGAGGGAGGGCGCGATAGGGGCGGTCCTGCCCCATGCCGGTTACGTATATTCCGGCGCCGTCGCGGGTAGCGTCCTGTCTATCATGAAGCCAAGGACCACCTACATAATAATAGGGCCCAATCACACCGGGATGGGGGAACGTTTCAGCATGGCAGGCCACCGTCGATGGAAGACGCCTCTCGGGGACGTTGAGATCGACCGGGAGCTGTCGGAGGCGATACTCAAAAAGTGCGGTCTGATAAAGAGGGACGCGCTGGCGCACCTCCGCGAACATTCTATAGAGGTACAGCTTCCGCTACTTCAGTTATCGAATAAGGGGCCTTTCAGCATAGTCCCGATAGCGGCGTCGGGGGCGGATATAGATACTTACCGGCGGATAGGGACGGCGCTTGCGGCTTCGGTAAAAGAGGCCGGGCGTTCACGCGACGTAGCCGTTATAGCATCGAGCGATATGACGCATTACGAAGAACGGGATATCGCCGAGCGGAAGGATAAAGTCGCGATCGAGGCCATCCTTGCCCTCGACGAAGAGATGCTTGTCCGGTATGTGGAAGGATCCGATATAAGCATGTGCGGTTATATACCAGTTGCGATCATGCTGAGCGCGGTTAAAGAGCTGGGCGCGCGGGCCGCGCGCCTGGTCCGATACCAGACGAGCGGAGATGTCTCCGGCGACTACACATCGGTCGTCGGCTATGCCGGCATTCTCATAAAGTGACCGGCCTGTAGGGAAGGAGCGGATATGGGATGGTTCTTCGGAAGGGGCAAAAAGGTCGTCCTGGTCCTGGGAGGCGGTTCTGCGCGGGGCATCGCCCATATAGGCGTCCTGAAGGTGCTGGAGAGGGAGAAGATAAAGGTCGAGCGCGTAATAGGGACCAGCATGGGGGCGCTGGTGGGGGCCGCATACTGCGTCGGTGTCCCCATAGAGGTCATGGAGAAGAAGGCCTACGCGTTCACCCTCGGTAAGCTCCTGGACCCCACCATGCCTAAGATGGGTCTCCTGGCCGGGGCTAAACTGGAGGCGACCATAAATGACATCATAGGAGGCAAGGGGTTCGCCGATTGCACTATACCCCTCTCGGTGGTGGCCACGGATATCGAAAATAACGAGGAGGTAGTATACACTAGCGGCGACCTGCTGAAGATAGTAAGGGCCAGCTGTTCCTGGCCCGGCATCTTCAACCCGGTGAGGATCGACGGGCGCCTTCTTGTCGACGGCGGGATAAAGAACAGCGTCCCTACGAAGATAGCCAAGGCGCACAAGTTCGATTATATGATAGCCGTCGACGTGGGCTTCTGTGTAAAGATAGGCGCGATAGACAGCATATTCCAGATGATGCTTCAATCTTTCCAGATAATGGGACACGAGCTTAACGCATATCAGGCGAATGAAGCCGATGTCGTGATAAACGTCGACCTCGGCAATCTCGACCAGGCGGCGTTCGGCAGGGCCCGCGAGGCCGTTGAGAAAGGGATGCGGGCGGCCGAAGAGAAGGTAGGGACGATCAAACGCGACCTCTGGTTGTAACGGGCGGCCTGGATCGGATAAGGCAAGAAAGGAGTACGGTGTAATGGACGCGGATGCGATGAAGAAGAAGGTGGACGAATCATGGAAAGAGGCCGTCGATAAGGAGCGGAGCGCCTCTCAGGCCGCAGGACACGAAGAGGTGGAGGCGACGTTCGGCCTCTTCATCTCCAGTATTATGATGCAATGCCTGATAGCCCTCGGCGAGATAGAGAACCCCCTGACGAAGAAGAAAGACGAGAATATGCAGCAGGCGCGTTTTCTCATAGACACTCTGGGCATGATAAAGGAAAAGACGGCCAATAATCTCACGAAGGACGAGGCAGAGACACTCGAGGCGATGCTCTATGAGCTTCGGATGCGTTTCGTTAACAAGACGTCTTCATAAAAGGCAATTATAATGCTCACCATATATGCCGTCACGGTCCTCATATTAGGCGCGCTCGCGCTGGCCGTCTTCTATCTCATAGTCCGCACGCGCGACATCGGTGAAAATATAGCGAAGCTTAACGAGAAGCTCTTCCTGTCGGACGACATGCGCAAGCAGGCATCCGAGACGATAGCAAACCTCAACGAGAAGATGGGGAGCCTGAACCAGAAGGCCTCGCAGATACGGGATGTCATGACGGAAGTTACGAACCTGCGCAATCTCTTCATAATGCCGAAACGGGCGGGGGGAGCGGGTGAGCGGCTCCTCGAAAAGGCGCTCCGCGACGTCCTGCCGTCCGAGATGGTGCTGGCGCAGTACAGCCTGAGCCCGGGGCCCGTGGATTTCGTCGTTAAATTCCGCGATTACCTCGTCCCCATAGATTCTAAACTTTCGCTCGAGAACTTCAACCGTATGCTCGCGGCGACCGAAGAGCCGGCCAAAAAGACGTTCTGGAAGGCGTTCACGGGCGACGTTAAGCGGCGCATAGACGAGACGGCCAGGTATATACTGCCCGGCGAGAAGACCACCGACTTCGCCCTGATGTATATAGCGTCGGAGAGCGTCTACTATGAGGCCTTCGTCAAGGACACCAATTTCGGCGAGAACAATGTAGTCCTGGATTACGCCCTTAAGAAGAAGGTTTACCCGGTCTCGCCGCAGACGATCTACCCGTACCTGATGACGATACTCCAGGGTATGAAGGCGCTCAGGATAGAGGAGAATGCAAAGGAGATACTTGGCAAGGTGGGCGGGCTGCGCAACGATTTCGAGCGGTTCAAGGTCATATACGCCATCATCATCGACCACCTGAATAACGCCCGCAAGAAGCACGACAACGAAGCCCAGGGCGCCCTCACGAAGGTCGACCACCACATCTCCAGCCTCGAACAGAAGTCCAGATAACCCATTCCGCTTCATAAAATTTTTCGTCTTCTATCCGGTCCCCTCTCCGGTGGGGTATCTCCCGGGAACGTCACATTTTCCCCTGCGAGGAAAATGTGACTCCGGAAAATCGCTCGCTCCCCGCCTCCGCATTCAACATATCACTAGACCGGGTGCTTCGGCGGGTCCATGCCCGCTCGCGATTTTCACCCAGAATTTGTCATGGCAAATTCTGGATATTCGTCTGATGATACGATATCCAAATTTTGCCCTGTCAAAATTTGGATTCAGGTCCCGGTCGATACCCCACCATCGGGGGCCCCTTCGATGAGAGACGAAAAATTTTACCCAGTTCCATTCACCAGAGACGAAATTCTACTTTACTTAAAGACGCCTTTATGATAAATTAAAATCCTTATGAAGAAGGGGATTTTACTGACATTTGTGCGCGTTTTCGTATCCCTCGCCCTTATCATATTATTACTATATATTATGAGGGATAAGTACGCGGATATAGCCGCGCGCCTCAGGCGCACGGACCTTTCGCTATTCGCTCTCGCGATAGGCATATTCCTGGTGGCCGTCGTCACAGGGGCGTTCCGGCTGAAGCTTATAATAGAGGCCCAGGACCTTAGAGTGACTTTCGGCGAAACGCTGTCGCTGGCTTTCATAGGTTATTTCTTCAACAACTTTCTCCCTACGACGATAGGCGGAGACGTGGTCAAGGGCTACTACCTTTCGAAGAAGACGAACGAAAAGATGGGCTCGTACTCCGCGATATTCGTCGACAGGGTCATAGGCCTCTTCACCATGATATTCATGGCATTCTTTGCGTTACTCTTCGCCGGGAGCCAGTTTTCCGATAACAGGGTCAGGTACCTCATCTACCTGACCACCGCCATTTCTGTCACCGGTATCATATTCATAACGAGCAAAAGCTTTGCGCGTCTCTTTTCGTTCCTGCTTGTATTCATGAAGCCTTTCGAGGACAAGATACGCAGGGCCTATGAAGTCATACACCGGTACAAGCACAGGCGCCTTTTGATGTACCAGTCGTTCTTCATCTCCATAATAAGCCAGATATTCTTCTTTTTGAGCCTGGGCATGCTCGCCCTCAGCATCGGATCGAAGATAAGGATCATGGACCTCCTCTTGCGTATGCCGGTCATAAGCGCCCTGAGCCTCCTGCCGTCTATAAACGGTCTCGGCGTCCGGGAGAGCTCTACGGTGGTCTTCTTCGGGCCGCTGATAGGCAAGGAGAATGCTTTCGCCGTAAGCATCCTGTGGCTCCTCGTGCTCTTCATAGTGAGCGTGGCGGGGGGAATAGTCTATGCCACACATCCTCAGTTCAAGATAAAATGGAAAGAAGTGGAGGCTGCGGAATGAACAGGACGATCGATAAAGAACTCCTGAAGATACTGGCATGCCCTGTATGTAAATCCGGCGTGGTCCCGGAAGATGACCGTATCGCCTGCCGCAAGTGCGGGCGGATATATCGTATCGATAACGGTATACCCGTGATGCTGGCGGATGAGGCGACCCTTCGGGGCGGACAAAAAGGAGGAGACCTTTCATGAGAAAGATACTCGTGATACACGGCCCTAACCTTAACCTTCTCGGCAAGCGGGAGGTCGATGTATACGGCGAAGTTACGATAGACGAGATCAACGGGGACCTTATGAAGCTGGCGAAAGCCGGAAAGATTAAGTTGGAGATCGTTCAGTCGAACCATGAGGGCGAGATCGTGGAGCTGATAGGCACAGCCGGCGGAAAGTACGACGGCATACTCATAAATCCGGCGGCATACACGCATACGAGTGTAGCTATACGCGACGCGGTGAGCGCCGTGAATATACCGACCGTAGAAGTTCACCTTTCGAATATCTACGCGCGCGAAGAGTTCCGTCACACCTCGCTCATTGCCCCTGTGGCAAAGGGACAGGTATCGGGCTTCGGCAAGATGAGCTATATCCTGGGGCTCAAGGCGCTGGAAGCGCTCCTGGGGCGGGAAAAGTGAACTACAGGAAACGGATGCTCCGGCTCGGTGACGTCATGAAGAGGGCCCGTCTCGACGCCTTTCTTGTGACTGACGAGACGAACGTAAGTTATCTCACGGGGTTTCTCGGGCACGATTCTATGCTGCTCGTGACCGGGGGCTCCCGGTGCTTCATAACGGATTCAAGATACGCCGAGGAGGCAGAAGAGACCGTCAGCGGGTGCAAGGTCACGGTAGTGGAGCGCTCGACATACGAGACGATCGGTGAGATCGTCTCGCGGGAGCGCCTGAAGAAGGTCGGCTTCGAATCGTCGGACCTTCCCTATGCGGTAGCCAGGCGGCTGGCCTCTTCAATAAAGGGCGCGCATCTCGTGCCGTTAAAGGACGCGGTGGAGGATATCCGCTCTGTGAAGGACGCGGAGGAGATAGGCCTTATAAGACGGGCGGTCGCGGTGACGAAAGAGGTCATAGGGGAGGCCGTCAGGACGCTCAGGACGGGCATCTCCGAAGAGGCGGTGGCGGAAAAGGTCGAGATGGAATTCATAAAGCGGGGCGCCAGGTGCGCATTCGAACCGATAGTCGCATTCGGCCGTAATTCGTCAAAGCCGCACGCGCGCGCAACGGGCAAGGCGATAGGGAGGAACGGTCCGGTGATGGTAGACATCGGCTGTAAAAAAGACGGTTACTGCGCCGACATGACGAGGATGGTCTCCCTCGGCAGGGTAAAGGACCGGTTCAGGAGGATGCTCGATACGGTGAAACGCGCCCAGGAGAGGGCAATAGAGAAGATATCTCCCGGCACAAGGATAGCGGATGTCGATATGGCGGCTAGAGATTATATAAGAGGGGAAGGGTTCGGCGCCCATTTCGGCCATGCCCTGGGTCACGGCGTGGGGTTGGGAGTCCACGAGAAACCGTCGGTTTCACCGTTGAATTGCGAGATGCTGAAACCCGGCATGGTCTTTACGGTCGAACCGGCCGTATATATACCGGGGTTCGGCGGAGTCAGAATAGAAGATATGGTCCTGGTCACCGAAAAAGGGTCCGAGGTCCTGACGCAATAGAAGACACGGAGGAAGATAATGTATATAAAAGAGATCAAGGATATGATAAACCTTATGAACGAGAACGGCCTGACCGAGCTCGAGATAGAGAAGGAGGGGGTCAGGATACGGCTCAAGAAGGGTACAGCCGGCTATGAAAAGATCGTGGAGTCCGTGCCGCAGCATCCGCCGGCGCCTCTTCCGCAGGCGAAACCGGCAGAGAAGACCGAGAGCAGGAATACCGTTGATGTAAAGGCGCCCATGGTCGGCACCTTCTACCGCGCCCCGTCGCCCGAAGCGCCGCCTTACGTGAACATCGGCGATACCGTAGAACAGGGCCAGGTCATCTGCATAATCGAGGCGATGAAGCTCATGAACGAGATAAAGTCGGACGTCAAGGGCAAGCTGGTGGATATACAGGTCGAGAACGGCGAACCTGTGGAATTCGGCCAGGTACTTTTTGTAGTAGAACCTCTATAAGGATATACGCATGTTCTCAAAGATACTTATAGCGAACAGGGGGGAAGTGGCCCTCAGGATAATAAGGGCCTGCAAGGAGATGGGCATACGGACGGTGGCCGTCTACTCGGAACCGGACATCAAGTCGCTCCATGTCAAGTTCGCGGATGAGGCCATCTGTATAGGGAGCGCGGCAAGCGCCAACAGCTACCTGCACATACCGAGCATAATAAGCGCGGCCGAGATAACCGATGTCGAGGCGATCCATCCCGGCTACGGTTTTCTTGCCGAAGACGCGCATTTTGCGGAGATATGCGAGTCGTGCAAGATAAAATTCATAGGCCCGACGCCCCAGAACATACGTCTCATGGGAGACAAGATGACCGCGAAGGAGACGGTGAGGAAGGCTGGCCTGCCGGTGATCCCGGGGAGCCGCAGCGTGGTGAAGACGAAAGAAGAGGCGCTTAAGATAGCCAAGGAGATGCGCTATCCCGTGATAATAAAGGCGGCCGCGGGCGGGGGCGGCAAGGGCATGAGGGTCTGCCATAACGACGTGCGCCTGATCAGCGCCTTCCTGACGGCCCAGCGCGAGGCGGAGGCCGCTTTCGGCAACGCCGACGTTTATATAGAGAAGTACGTGGAGAGCCCGAGGCACATCGAGTTCCAGATACTAGGCGACCAGCACGGGCACATCATCCATCTCGGCGAACGGGATTGCACAATCCAGCGGCGGCACCAGAAGCTGATCGAAGAGACGCCGTCTCCCGTAATGGATTCCAAGCTCAGAAAGAAGATGAGCGAATGCGCCGTCAAGGGGGCCAAGTCGATAGGGTATGTGAACGCGGGGACGATCGAATTCCTCCTCGATAAAGATAATTCTTTCTATTTCATGGAGATGAATACCCGCATCCAGGTGGAGCACCCGGTGACCGAGGCGGTCACCGGCATAGACCTTGTGAAAGAGCAGTTGCGCATCTCAAGCGGAGAGAAGCTGCGTTACAAACAGGATGATATAGAGTTCCGCGGGAGCGCCATAGAGTGCCGGATAATGGCGGAGGACCCGGACAACGATTTCATGCCGTCGCCGGGGAAGATCGCCACGCTCAACATACCCGGAGGAAGGGGCATACGCGTGGACACTCACATATATACCGGCTACGAGATATCGCCTTATTACGATTCGATGATAGGCAAACTGATAGCCCACGGAAAGGACCGGTTCGAGGCGATAAAGATCTGCGAGCGCGCCCTGGACGAGTTCATCATAGAGCCGATAAAGACGACGATACCTTTCCACAAGAAGGTGATGAATAACCCCGCGTTCCTGCGCGGAAAATTTTCGACCGATTTCATAGAACGGCTTTTCGAAAAGAAGGAGTAGAGAATGGCACAGGATATATCTCAGAGGGACAGGACCACCGACCTGGGGGTCGTGCGTATCAATAACGACGTCCTGGCATCGATCGCCTCCATCGCCGCTACCGAGGTGAGGGGCGTCTACAGGATGGGCGGCGGGATAACGAGGACCATCTGCGACCTCTTCTTCAAGAAGACGTATACAAAAGGGGTGCGTGTCCACGTCAAAGAGAGCGAAGTGAGCCTTACCGTATCCATAATAGTTGAATACGGGGTCGACATCCCGCGTGTAGCCGACGAAGTGCAGGAGAAGGTGAAGGTCGTGGTCGAAAAGATGGCCGGGCTCGTCCTCTCCGAGGTCGATGTCATAGTGGAGGGTGTCCACGCCAAGGCGCCTGCAAAAGAGGCGGAAACTAAAAAATTCTGATGTCGAAAATTTCAGGAGGTTACCATGAGATTCATTAGCGGATTGACGCTCTTCTTCTATACGCTCGTCTTCTTCCTGCTGGGAGGCGTATTGATCTCGGTGTCGCTCAGGGTCATACCGGAAGACGCCGTCTCCGTGGCCCTGTCAACGGTATATGCGACTACCAACATACGGCTGGCGCTAGGCATAACCGGGCTGGCGCTGATATTCATCAGTTTGCTGGTGGTGCAGATAACCATGGGCAAGATCAAGCGGGAAAAGACGATAGCGTTCGAGAACCCGGACGGACAGGTGACGATATCGCTGACCGCTATAGAGGATTTCATAAAGAGGGCCATAAAACAGCTGCCGGAGGTCAAGGAGCTTAAGCCGAACGTGCGCGCGAGCAAAAAAGGTATATCCATAATAAACAGGGTGATACTCTTTTCCGACATAAATATACCGGAAACCACGGAAAAGATCCAGCATATCGTCAAGACGCGGGTACAGGATATGCTGGGCGTGGAAGAGCCTATCACGATACGCGTGCACGTGGTGAAGATAGTACATAAAGAGGACTCGAAGAAGGAAGCGCGAAAGGGCGAATTGTCGTCTCCTTTCAGGGGCAATATAGAGTACGGCGGCAGTTAACTGCCGAAATAAAAAAACAGGAGGTCATAGGCAATGGAGAGGATAGGTGTATTGACGGGCGGCGGCGACTGCCCAGGTTTAAACGCGGTCATAAGGGCCGTCGTCAGGAAGGCGACCCAGAATAATATAAAAGTTATCGGTATCAAGAACGGCTGGAAAGGCCTGATCTCAAATGATACCGTGGGGCTGGACATGGCCTCGGTATCGGGGATCCTGCCCAAGGGCGGGACCGTCCTGGGCACATCCCGGACCAACCCGTACAAGAATCCCGGCGATGTAGATAAGGCCATATCCGTCTATAAGAAACTTTCGCTCGACGCGCTGATCGCGATCGGCGGCGAGGACACCCTGGGCGTGGCCAACAAACTGATAAAGGAGAATAAAGGGCTCAATATAGTGGGCGTCCCGAAGACGATCGACAATGACCTCTCGGGCACGGACTACACCTTCGGGTTCGATACCGCGATCAATATAGCGACTGAAGCGATGGACCGGCTGCATACGACCGCCGAAAGCCATCACAGGATAATGGTGGTGGAGGTTATGGGCCGCCACGCGGGCTGGATAGCCATATATTCGGGCCTCGCCTCCGGCGCGGATGTCATACTCATCCCCGAGGTGCCCATAGACCTCGACGAGGTATGCGACATCCTCAAAAAACGCCACGCCAGGGGCAAGGGCTTCTCGATCATAGCGGTGGCGGAAGGCGCGAACTTCAAGACAGGCCAGGTCGTGACCAAAGAGGACAGGCTGGATGCCTTCGGTCATGTACGCCTGGGCGGCATAGGCGAGACACTGGCCGAAGAGGTGGAGAAGCGCACCAAATTTGAAACGCGCGTGACGGTCCTGGGCCACATACAGCGGGGCGGGACACCGAGCGCCTCCGACAGGGTGCTCGCCACACGGTTCGGCGTAAAAGCGATGGAGCTGGTGCTTGATAAGAAGTTCGGTTTCATGGCCAGCCTGTCTGGGAATGAGGTCACCGAGGTGCCGATAGAGAAAGCGGTCGGCACCCTCAAGACCGTAGACATGAAATTTTATGAGCTTGCCAAAACATTCTTCGGATGACAGGCATATATGAAAGACGAAATAAGACGTCTCATACAAGATAGTATAAAGGTCAAGGAGACCGTCGCCCGCGACGAGGCCGGGAATATAGAAAAGGCGGCACAGGCTATAGTCGCGGCCGTGAGGTCGGGCGGCAAGCTGCTCGTCTTCGGTAACGGCGGCAGCGCGGCCGATAGCCAGCACATAGCGGCGGAATTCGTGGGGAGGTTCAAGAAGGAGAGGAAGGCCATCGCCGCCATCGCGCTGACGACCAACACATCCGCTATGAGCGCCATCGCCAACGACTACGGTTACGACACCGTTTTCTCCAGGCAGGTGGAGGCGCTGGGCAGGCGCGGCGATGTCGCGCTCGGCATTTCGACGAGCGGGCGGTCGAAGAACGTCGTCGATGCCATAAATAAGGCCAAGGCGCTGGGGCTGGTCACGATCTCTCTCATTGGCGCAGGCGGAGGGATATTGGCAAAAGAGAGCGATATATCGATAACGGTAGATTCCACCGATACCCCGCGGATACAGGAATCCCATATCATGATAGGCCACATAATATGCGAGCTGGCCGAAAAGGAGCTCTGTAAGTAATCGATGAAGACCAAGATCTTGAGCCGGGCCCGCCTCGCAAAGATCATTTCGCGTTCACGGTCCGGAGGGAAGAAGGTCGTCTTTACGAACGGCTGTTTCGACATCCTGCATATCGGGCACGTCACGCTGCTTCAGAAAGCAAGATCCCTGGGCGATATACTGGTAGTGGGGCTGAACAGCGACCTTTCGGTCAAGGCCTTAAAAGGCGACTCCCGCCCGGTAAACAAGGTCAGGGAGAGGGCGGCTGTGCTGGCAGCTCTCGGATGCGTGGACTACGTTACGGTCTTCGGGGAACGCACCCCATACGGCCTGATAAAGCTTCTCAGGCCGGATGTCCTGGTGAAGGGCGGGGATTGGCGGATCAAAGATATAGTGGGCGGCGATATCGTAAAGGCATCGGGAGGCAGGGTCATAGCGATCCCTTTCGTAAAAGGATATTCGACCAGCTCTTTAATAAATAGGATAGCGTCCTTATGAAGAAGGCGGCATACCGCATACTCGATGCGAACCTCAACAGGTGCCGCGAGGGGTTGAGGGTCTGCGAAGAGATAGGGCGGTTCGTCATGAATTCAAAGACGCTTGCGTCAGAACTTAAGCGTGTGCGCCACTCGGTCGCCTCAGCGGCCCGCGGGCTTGGCCCGGGGAGCGCGTTCGCGCTTTCGCGCGATGCCGGAGGAGACGTGGGGCGGCTATCGCGCATAAAGAGCGAGAGGACACGGCATGGTTTTAGCGATATATTCGCTGCGAACCTCCAGAGGGTGAAGGAGTCGCTGAGGGTGCTGGAAGAGTTCGCAAAACTCATCGACGAGAAGAGTTCGCGCAGGTTTGAGGTCCTGAGGTTCAGGGTATATGAGATCGAAAAAAGATCTTTTAAAAGAGTCGCGGCTCTGCGTCATCTTAGATAGAGAGACGCTGAAGGGGAAGGACATTTTAAGGGTTGCGTACGAGGCGGCGCGCGGCGGGGCCGACATGCTGCAGCTGAGGGATAAGACGCCTCTTTCGCATGCCAATATAGATGTTGCCAGACGGCTCAAGAAGATAGCCGCCGGGTTTCGCATACCTTTCATCGTAAATGATAACGCCGCCGTGGCTCTGGCAAGCGGCGCGGATGGGCTTCACATCGGGCGCGGAGATATAAGCGTAAAGCTGGCAAGGCGGTTGATGGGCGCGGCCGCCATACTGGGCGTTTCGGCGCACACCTACGGCGAAGCGGCCCGGGCAAGTCACGATGGGGCGGACTATATCGGCGCGGGACCGGTCTTCAAAACGCCCATCAAGTCGGATATGCGACCCGAGGGGGTAGATGAGATAGTGAAGATGGAACGGTTGAAAGTGCCTGTATTCGCGATAGGCGGGATAGATGCCGGTAATACCCCCTGGCTGGCGGCGCGCGGCATAAGGCGCATAGCGGTGATACGCGCCGTCTGCGCGGCGCACGATGTGCGCGCTATGACAGAGCGGCTTAAAGAGGAGCTATCGTAACATGACACAACTGAAAGCCGCCAGGGCGGGGAAGATCACGGCAGAGATGAAATATGCCGCCAGGGCGGAAAAGACGGACCCGGAACTGCTCAGGCAGAGCGTAGCCGCGGGCCGGACCGTCATACCGAAGAACAGGTCCCGCCGCGTGCGGAAACCGTGCGCCATAGGCGAGCGCCTTACGACAAAAGTAAACGCAAATATAGGCACGTCCAAAGATTCTTCGGATATAGGCCGCGAGATCAGGAAGATGAGAGAGGCGATCGGACTGGGCGCAGACGCCGTGATGGACCTCTCTACCGGCCGCAGTATACGGGAGACCCGCAAGAGGATATTGGCCTCGTCCGAAGTCCCGGTGGGCACGGTCCCCATATATGAGATGGCGATAGAGGTCCTCCGGAAAGGCGGACGCATACAGGATATATCCTTAAAGGATATGCTGGCCGTGCTCGAAACCCAGGCGCGCGATGGGGTGGATTTCTTCACCATACACGCCGGCGTAACGAGGAAGGCGCTGGAGGCGCTGAAGTCCCAGCCCCGCATACTCGATATAGTGAGCAGGGGCGGCGCATTCCTGGCGAAATGGATACTGGCTAACGGCGAAGAGAACCCGTTCTATTCGCACTTCGACGATGTGCTGGACATTGCAGAGGCATACGACGTTACTCTGAGCCTTGGTGACGGGATGCGGCCGGGAAGCATACGGGACGCTACGGACAGCTCGCAGATAGCCGAGCTGGCAACGCTGGGCGAACTTCAGAGGCGCTCTTACGACCGCGGTGTCCAGGTCATGATCGAAGGGCCGGGCCACGTGCCGATACACGAGATAGAGGCCAATATCGTATTGGAGAAGAAGCTATGTAACGGCGCGCCGTTCTATGTATTGGGTCCGCTCGTGACAGATATAGCGCCCGGATACGACCATATAACCGCCGCTATAGGGGGCGCCGTGGCAGGCGCAGCCGGCGCCGATTTTCTCTGTTATGTAACACCCGCCGAACACCTGCGGCTTCCCACGATAGATGATGTAAGGGAAGGGGTAATAGCGACGAAGATAGCCGCGCATGCGGCAGATATCGCCAAGGGGATAGGCGGGGCTCTCGAACGGGATATCGGGATCTCGAAAGCCCGCCGGGCCAGGGACTGGAAGGGACAGTTCGCGCTCGCATTGGACAGCGTAAAACCCAGGGCCTACAGGCGGAGATCAAAACCTGCGACTAGCGATGTATGCACCATGTGCAGCGACTACTGTTCGATAAAGATATCCGAGGAATGTTTCAGGAGAGGGTCATGAGCATATTAGTCATCGGATCGGTAGCCATAGATTCGATCACCACGCCTTTCGGGAAGAATGACGAGGCGCTCGGGGGTTCCGCAACATACTTTTCTATAGCGGCGTCCTTTTTCGATAAGGTGGATATCGTCGCGGTCGTCGGGAAGGACTTTCCTTCGAGATACATAACTCTATTCAAGAACCGCAATATAGGCACAAGCGGCCTGGAGACCGTAAAGGGAAAGACATTCAGGTGGAGCGGCCGGTATGACTATGACCTCAACACTGCGATAACGCTGTCGACACATCTCAATGTCTTTAAGAACTTCAAACCGGACGTACCGCAGCCCCTCCGGAATTCCAAATACCTTTTCCTGGCCAATATAGATCCCGAACTCCAGTACGCCGTCCTGAAACAGGTCAGGTCGCCGCGGTTCGTCGCGTGTGACTCGATGAATTACTGGATATCGACCAAGAAGAGGGCGCTTGAACGTCTGCTGGGAAGCGTCGACGTCCTGCTCCTGAATGACGCAGAGGCGCGCCAGTTCAGCGGCGAGGCGAACCTTTTGAAGGCGGCGCAGCTTATCATATCTTTCGGCCCGAAGGCCGTGGTGATAAAGAAGGGAGAGCACGGCGTGCTTTATTGCTCCAAGAGCTCGCACTTCATCGCGCCGGCCTACCCGCTCGAATCGGTATATGATCCGACGGGGGCCGGGGATACGTTCGCCGGCGGCATGATGGGATACCTGAGCCGGGCATCTTCGATAAGCGAGGCCACCGTCAGGAAGGCCATCATATACGGGAGCATCCTCGCCTCGTTCGTCGTCGAGGACTTCAGCGTCAACCGGCTCCTCGAGCTGTCGATGCACGACATACGCAGGCGGTATGACCATTTTAAGAAGATCACGACATTCTGATGAAAAAGATCGATATATCATGCGGGTGTAACACAACGGCTAGTGTTCCAGCTTCCCAAGCTGGATACGAGGGTTCGACTCCCTTCACCCGCTCCATTGTCGCCGGCGCGGGCGGGGTCCTGATAATGAATGTGATGTTATTGTCGGGGTGCGCTACTACGCCCGGGACGCATACCTCCTCATACACTTCCGGCGGAAAGGTCTCCGGGGCGCCGGTATACCAGTCCGCCAGGCACCCGGAAATATCACGGACCCAGGCGAATATACCGGCAGTGTCACGCGGCCCGTTCTCCTGGCCCATAAAGGGGACCATAGCTTCATCTTTCGGGGAGAATGTCGACCACATAAAGAATAAAGGCCTCGACATACTTGCCCGTGCAGGGAGCGAGGTACGGGCCGCCCGGGCCGGAAAGGTCGTCTTCAAGGACGACAAATTCAAGGGATTCGGTAAGACGGTCATCATAGATCACGGTGACGGGTATCAGACCGTATACGCATATAATTCGCAGGTGCTTGTGAATATCGGCGACCCGATAGCACAGAATGATGTCATAGCGATGGTAGGGACGAGCGGCCGGGCCAAGGTGCCGTGCCTCCACTTCGAGATACGGAAGAACGGCGAGCCGCAGGACCCGTCAGGCCTCCTGCCGAAAGAGAGGATATAAGAATGTTCAGCGAACCTGCGGTAGGGGAACGGTTCTTCGGGCGGAAAGAGGTCCTTGAGATACTGAACAAGAGGGTCTCGGCCCTCAAGGACGGGTACCGTCAGAACGTGGCATTGACCGGCCAGTCGCTCTCGGGGAAATCATCGATACTGCACCACTTCCTGCACACCCTGAGGGAAGAGAATATCGTGCCCGTCTACGTCGAGGTCGTGAAAGAGCCGTTCGGGTCGTTCGCCAATAAATTCATCGCAACGCTGCTCTATAATACGCTCAGGGGTATGGGTGAGGATACCGGCATAGAATTCGACTCTATACTCGAAAAGGCAAAAGAGTCCCTGCCCAGGACGTATGCGGCGTCAAAACATATATTTTCCAATATAGAGCGCGCCAATTTCGACGAGGCATACGCGGCGCTTTTGGGCCTAACATCGGTGCTGAAGGACGAAACGCGGATGTCATGTCTTGTCATCTTCGACGAGTTCGATAACCTCGAGCACCTCGGCATCAAGAACCCTTTCCTCAATTTCGGCAAGGTGATAATGGTCCAGAAGGATACGATGTACATAGTCGCGAGCTCCAGGGGAGAGGCGATCAAGAAGATACTTTCGGAAAAGCTATCTCTCCTTTTCGGGAATTTCGAAGTAGTTACGGTCGCCGGCTTCAGCCGCGCCACGGCATACGACTTCATCGGATCGAAGACGGCCGGGTTCGACATCGACGATATATTGAAGGCGTTCATCCTGGCGTTCACCGGGGGCAACGCCTTTTATCTCGACAAGATCTTATTGCGGGCAAGGGAGAAGGCCGCCGAGCGTATGACGAACCACATAGACGAAGACGCGCTCGGCGCGGCTATACTGGAGCTTATATATGACTCCGGCGGCGTCATCCACCAGTACCTTATGAATTCCCTGCTCGAATTGCTCGATACGAAGAATAAGGATATGTACCTCGCCATACTCCTTTCGATAGCGAACGGACGCAATCGTCAGCTCGAGATCGCACGCTCCGTAAAGACGAAACGCGCCGACGCGGTGAAGCACCTTGCCCGGCTGTCGGAGCTGGGGCTCGTATCGAAATGCGGCGCCTTTTACGCCATAGACGACGTCATCCTCGAATTCTGGCTGAAGCATGTCTACCAGAGGAAACGCAATTTCCTGGTGGGCGGCGCCCTCGACAGGGCCGCCATATTCGCCAGCGACATAAGGGCATATCTTGCCGATTTCAGGAATGAGACCGACAAGAGCGACGCGGCATCGAAGGTAGCCGAGCTCTTTGACTCATTTTCCAATGACCTGGTCTGCCTCGATTCGAGATCGGCGCGGCTGCCGCATTTCACCAGAGTGGAGAAACGGTCTTTCGGCGAGAAGAGGCCTTTCGTCGCAGCATCGGTGCGCGGCAAATACTGGATCGCCCAGCCGTACGGGGACGTGGTGGGCGAGAACGATGTCATCGAGTTCATAAGGAACGCGAAGTCCCTAGGCTGCAAGATATCCAATAAATTGATAATACCTCTCGCGGGTATGGATGAAAATGCCAAGCTCCTGGCGAAAGAGCTGAAGATAGCAATATGGGACCTCGCCACCATAAATACCCTTTTGACCTTTTACGGGAAGAAGAGAATAGTGCTATTATGAACGATAACGCTTCGGGCGCCGGAGGCACAAAGAGGAACGGGAAAGGGATGACCCGGATACTCGTCCTGGCGGACACCCATATACCGCGTTCGGCCCACGACCTGCCGCATGAGATATATGATGTGTTGGATGATATAGACATGATATTCCATGCCGGCGACTTCGTCGAGAAAGAGATATACGAAAAACTGGCAAAATTAAAACCCTTGAAGGCCGTTTACGGCAATATGGACTCGCGCCAGGTCACGGAGAACCTGAACCAGAAGGAGATAGTGCAGGTCGGCAGGTTCAGGATCGGGCTCATACACGGTTACGGCGTCCCGCGCGATATAATAGATACTGTACGCGGAGAGTTCAGGGACGTGCACGCCATCGTCTTCGGCCATTCGCACGAGGCGATAAACATGACAAAGGAGGGGATCCTCTTCTTTAACCCGGGGAGCCCGACCGATAAGGTCTTTGCGGCGTACAATTCATACGGTATCCTTGAGGTAACGGATACGAAGATCGAGGGGAAGATCGTAAAATTATGAAAAATGAGATACCGGTCATAAAGGTGGAGGGGAAGACACTCCCGGAGGCGTGGGAGAAGGCCGTGCGGGCCACGTGGGATGAAGGACTTGAGATACGCACCGAATACGATAAACCGGGCGATCCCGAAAGCAGGGATTCGACGATGATCATGGTTGTGAAAGAACCGATGGCGGAACCGAGGATACACCGCTCTTTCCCGGGTGGCCTGGAGGACCTTGAGATATACAGGCAGGAGGTGGTGGACGGGATCCATGACCACTGGATAAAACCCGAGGAAGGGAAATGGACTTATACTTATCACCAGAGGATATGCTCTTTTCCTATCGAGGGCAGGAAGGTGAACCAGCTCGATTACATAATAAAGAAACTTGCATCGGCCCCGCATTCAAGGAGGGCGCAGGCGATCACCTGGAACCCCGGCATAGATCCCGAGACCGATGATCCGCCGTGTTTACAGCGTATATGGTGCCGTCTCATCGAACAGAGCGGGGAGGGGCGTTATGCCCTGGATATGAATACCCACTGGAGGTCCAGGGACGCCTACAAGGCAAGCTTCATGAATATATTTGCGCTGACCGACCTTCAACGGTCGATAGCGGAGGACATCTCAAGGTCGCTTAAGGCAGAGGTCAGGGTGGGCAGGTACGTCGACATAAGCGACAGCTTCCATATCTACGGGAGCTACGCGGCGGAATTCAGGAACTTCCTGAAGACGGCCGGCGAGAGGTCATTTGCCGACAAGACCTGGACCAGCGATTTCGCCAAACCGTTCTTCGAGGACGCCCGCCTTAAATTGAAGAACGAAACGTGAGGGGGAACGGATGAAAGAGCTCTGGGCACCGTGGAGAAGCAAATATATTTACGCCAGGAAACAGACGCGCTGCATATTCTGCGGCAACAGGACGCGATCGAAGAACGACAGGAAGAGATACATCGTAGCCAGGTCGGAACATTCTTTCGCGATGCTCAACCTCTACCCGTACAATAACGGCCACGTCATGGTCGCCCCATACAGGCACGTTAAGAGCATCGAGTATCTGTCCGGAGAAGAACTGACAGACGTCATGGGGCTCGTCCGTAAGGAGAAGATGCTTCTCGACAGGAAACTGAAACCCCACGGTTACAATATAGGCATGAATATAGGCAGGGTGGGCGGCGCAGGTTTCGACGGCCACGTACACATACATATCGTGCCGCGGTGGACGGGTGATACGAACTTCATGCCCGTGCTTTCCGGCACAAAAGTCGTGGCGGAGTCGCTCGACGTGTTGTACAAACTACTTACCGGGGCAGAATGCTGAAACGGAAAGACCTGGAAAAACGCGAGGATATCCTCGCCCCGTATGCCCAGAAGAGCCGGCTCTCGAAGGGCAGGTTCTACAGGGAACCGGAACACGACTACCGGACCGCCTATCAGCGCGACAGGGACCGCATCATCTATTCCACCGCATTCCGCCGCCTCGAATATAAGACCCAGGTATTCGTGAACCACGAAGGCGACTACTACAGGACGCGCCTCACGCATACGCTGGAGGTCGGCCAGATCGCCAAGTCGATCGCGCGCGCGCTCGGACTGAACGAGGACCTGGTGGAGGCGATAAGCTTCGCCCACGACCTCGGCCATACGCCGTTCGGCCATTCGGGGGAAGATGCCCTCCATGAGCTCATGCGCGATTACGGGGGTTTCGACCATAATACCCAGGGCCTCAGGGTGGTCGACCACCTCGAGGAACGTTATTCCGACTTCCCGGGGCTTAACCTCACATATGAAGTGAGGGAGGGGATCATCAAGCACTCTACGCCGTTCGACAGCCCGCGTCCGGCCATACCGTTCGAATCAAAAGGTTCTCCGATCCTCGAGATACAGGTGGTCGACATCGCGGATGAGATCGCCTACGACAACCATGACCTTGACGACGGGATCACGAGCGGACTGATAAAAGAGAAAGACCTCAGGAAGGTAAAACTATGGACGGAGAAGGACAGGGAGATAAAGCGCCGCTCTCCCCACATAAAGGATGAGGTCCGTAAGTATCAGGTGATACGCGCTATCATAAATGAGCAGGTCACCGACCTTTTGCGCCAGACCGAGCTCAATATAAAGAAGTTCAAGCTCCAGCGGCCGCAGGACACGGTCAGGATACCGGAACGTATCGTGACATTCTCCAAGACGATGCAGGGCCTTCGCGCGCCGATGCGGGAGTTCCTCATGGAAAATCTCTACCAGCATTACCGCGTGGTCAGGATGGCGAACAAGGCCTATCGTTTCATCGCCGACCTCTTCAATGTCTACCTCGATAAGGTCGAACAGCTGCCGCCGACGACCCAGGGCCGGCTCAAGAAAGAGGAGAAGCACCGCGTCGTCTGTGACTACATCGCCGGCATGACGGACCGCTACGCGCTCGATGAGTACAAGAAGTTCTTCGAGCCGTACGAGCGAGTGTAACGTTAATTTCAAATTTCCAATGTCAAATCCCAAATTAATTCCCGATGTCCAATGTCAAATTGGGAATTGGACATTAATTTGACATTTGGAATTGGTCATTTGACATTAACATATCTTTATCCGCTGTTATCTAAGGAAGGGGCTTAATAATGAACCCGACAATCGAGATGATACTGGGGAGGAGGGCGGTGAGGGCGTATGAGGCGAAGCCAATACCGAGAGACGTTATGGAGGAGATAATAAGGGCGGGGAATGCGGCGCCGAGCGGATGCAATGCCCAGGCCTGGAGGTTCGTCGCGGTCGAGGACGCCGAATCCCGGGAACGGCTTGCCGCGCTTGCCCTCCCGCGGTACAAGAAATGGATGGCCGGCGCGTCCGACGGGTTAAAAGAGATGCGCGAGGAGATCGACTCTGTCGTGAAAGACCCCGTATACTACTCGGCGCCTTCCATCGTCTTTGTGATAGGGAGCGGCATGACAGCCGATCTCGACAGCCCTATGGTCTGCCAGAATATGATGCTTGCCGCCAGGTCGTTGGGGGTGGGCAGCTGCTGGGTATACTTCGGGCAACTGGTCCTTGACGACAAAGACGTCAGGGCTGCCCTGGAGTTAAGGGAGGACGAGAAGGTATACGGGCCGATACTGTTCGGATATCCCAAGGACGGCTTCCCCGATTCCCCTCCGAAGAAAGAAGCGACGGTGAAATGGATATAGCTGACCGGAACAGGGAATATCTTCCGTTAATTTCCAATGTCCAATGTCAAATTCCAAATTAATTCCCAATAACCGATTTCAAATCAGGAGGCGGAGATGAAACGGCTTTTTCTTTCCGATACGGACCGTAAGATAGGCGGGGTCTGCGGAGGGCTGGGGGAGTTTTTCGATAAAGACCCGACCATCTTCAGGATCCTATTTGTCATCATAAGCATGCTGTGGGGGTTCGGGATCATCGTATATCTCATAATGTGGCTTATCATCCCGAGGAAGCCGAAGGGTGCGTCTCCGGAAAAATAGGTAGTAGAAAAAAATAAAATAGGGATGAGATGATAAAGGCGAAGGCGGGGAAGTTAGCGGCTGAGGCGGCTTACCAGAAAAATTCTATTGTCAGCCGCGAGATCATCAATAAGAAGACGGGGACCGTTACCGTCTTCGCGTTCGATAAGGACGAAGGGCTGAGCGAACACACGGCGCCTTTCGATGCGCTTATTTATATACTGGACGGCGAGGCGAGGGTTTTCATCTCCGGCAGGGCGCATCGGGTAAAGAAGGACGAGGCGATCATAATGCCGGCAAATAGACCCCATTCCCTGAAGGCGCTGAAAAGATTCAAGATGCTCTTGATCATGATAAGATCGTAGGAATGCGCTAGGAGAAGAGACAATATGCAGATCTTTGGTATAGTAAGCACGCTTTTGTTCACACTTTGTTTCATCCGGTCTTCTCCTGTCCTTTGTTACATTTACGCTGATCGTTTATTACAGAAAATGATAAAGACAAGGACATCTTTTTCATGAAGATATCATTCGATAACCATCGGATCTCCGCCGGACCTCTCAATATTTTACAACACATATATTATGCTCCTAACCATTACGGTCTTTCTGTAAGACAGACCACCGGGATGCATCAGGACTACTGGTCCAAGGAGTTGCCGAAGCTTTTAAAAAATGCAAAAGATAGAAGCGATTTACTGAATCGGCTCATCAAAGAACTTGAGCATTTAGGCGCAAGAGCCGAAGAGCGCCGGGCCAGACAACGGGAACAGATCCACGGAGGGAAATGGGCTGAAAAAGAGATAGTGCTAAATGCGGAGCTCCTGGCCGTGCTTTCGGCCCTGCCCGATACCTTGCTCGGAAGTTTTTTTACGCGCCTTACCGGAGCGCGCGACTTCCCGAAAAGATGCCGGGTTGTAGATCTTAAGCTTAAAAAAGAGCGCGATGGCGAAGATACGGATTTTGTAGAACCGGATCTACTTATATTGGGCGAAGACACCTTGCTCATGATAGAGATAAAGAGTCGCGGCGGGAAGACAAGCTCCCGCAGTTATCCTCCCTTGCAGCTTCTCAATTATATGAGGCTTATAATAGAGTGCCGCAAGACGGAAGATGATAAGCTGCCTTCCAGGTTTGGGCACCTTATACTGATGCCGTCATTGGACCTGAAGTGGTTGGAGCAGCATGAGAAATGGGTCATGGGGATCGACAAAGACAATGAGAGGAAACTTCGGGTAAATGCGAATGCGTCTCTTGTATTCGGTGATACATATGTGAAGAAGCATAGAGGTGAATTTTATAATACCTTGAAAAGCACACCCATTTATTACCGATCGTGGGACGAGCTTGCCGATGCATTTCAACAGGAAATACAAGCTGCCACAAAGGACCCTTATCATAAACATTGGGAAAGGGTAGGGGCAGAATTACTGGAGATGGCAAATAAAGCCGGTATGTATAAGCAGTAAAGTGACTGTTCCTAATATGAGATGAACCTTATCCTTCTCTCCAAAGACGACTTTATCGATCCCGGCAGGCGCGTCCGCCTTACGGGGAGGCGCCACAAGCATATCCGCGAAATACTTAAATCATCGATCGGTGACGAACTTTGTGTGGGCCTCCTGGGTGACAGGATAGGCAAGGGGCGAGTTCTCGCGATCGACGATAAGGCGGTCGAGATGGAGATATCCCTCGAGACCGACCCGCCCCGGCCGGTACCTATCACCCTCGTCCTCGCCCTGCCGCGGCCCATCGTCTTAAAAAGAGTCCTCAGCCACGTGACGGCCCTCGGCATAAAGAAGATAATACTCATACAGACAGAGAGGGTAGAGAAGAGCTACTGGAATAGCCCGGCACTCAAGGAAGAGAGCATACGGACGCAACTTATGCTCGGGCTTGAACAGGCCAAAGATACTATCATGCCTGAAGTCCTATGCCGTACGAAGTTCAAGCCGTTCGCCGAAGACGAACTTCCCAGCCTGATAAGAGGTACGCGCGCCTTCCTTGCCGATCCCGAGGCAGAGGAGGCGGCCCCCTGCGGAAATGCGACCCCCGCCACCCTTGTGATAGGTACGGAAGGCGGCTTCCTGCCTAATGAAGCCGCGCTCCTTAAGAGAGCCGGATGCGAAAGCGTCCGTTTCGGCAAACGCATCCTGCGCGTAGAGACGGCCGTAATAGCGGCCATAGCGCGCCTGGCGCCTTGACCCTTTAAACTATTGACAACTCGCGCGACGAGGATTATAATCAGGGTCAATGGCAGAAGAGATCAAGGAAGGAGAATACAGGCAGGAGCTGTTCGAGCGGCTCAAGAAGAGCATCAGCCTGAAGAAGGAAGAGGAGTGCTTCGGCGTCTGTATAAAGCCTGCCCTCTGGTGGATCATCGACAGGCCGCACCCCAAAGAGATCGACCTCGAGCGCGCCATCTACCCCAATTGCCCCCACCTGAAGAAGTCGAGATCCTCCAGGAGGAAACGCTGTCTCGGCGACCTCGCCTCGGCCGTAAAGAACGCCACATCGACGAAGGCGGTGGCCAAGTTCGAGTGCGGGGAGGGGCTTCACGGGTTCGTATATCCCATCTTCCAGGGTGAAAAGCTTTACGGCTACATAGGCGCCTGCTATGCGAAAAGGGAGATCTCTCCCTCTATCCTCAATATCTTTGCCGCCTTCACCGATACGATCATAAAAGAGATACAGAAAGAGCTCGAGCTCTCCAAACTATACGAAACGATACGCCCGCGCGCGATAGCGCTGTCGACCGTCCACACCGTGCACCGGCTCATAAGCTCGACTCTCGACCTGAACGAGCTCCTCCCGCGCATAGCGCGGCTCTCCCTGCAGATAATGCGCGCGAACCGCTGTTCCATAAAACTTGTCGACTCTACCAGGCGGGTCCTCCTCCCGAAGGTGACCATAGACCTCAGGAAGAAGACGACGAAACTTAAGAAGGTCAGGGTCGGCCGGTACGCCCCCGGCAAGGCGGTGAAGTTCGGCAGGCCCATCCGCGGAGCTAATTACATATCGGTACCTCTCATCGACGAGGATGTCATAGGTGTAGTCACGCTATACGACAAGATCGACACAAAGCCGTTCTCGGCCTTCGACCAGGAGATAATGGCGACCCTTGCCGAGCAGGCGGTAATAGCCATAAAGAACGCGCAATTATATAAAGAGCAGGAGAAGCTCACCATGGGCAGCATACGGTCGCTCGCGACGATCCTCGATTCGCGCGCGCCCGGCACCTTCGTGCCCCGCGCGTCGTTCCTGAAGATCGTCATCGCCATGGGGCAGGAGCTCCGGATGGATAACGGCGAGCTGAAGAGCCTGGAATACGCCGCCCTGCTGCACGATGCCGGCCAGATAGCCCTCCCCGACGAGGTCCTCTCCAAACCGGACAAGCTCACAGGCGCCGAATACGACATGGTCAAGGCGCACCCGGCGCACAGTGTCGAGATCATACGCCACATGAAGGCCCTCAAGACCGTCATACCCATCATACTCTACCATCACGAAAATTACGACGGCTCGGGATATCCGAAACACCTGAAGAAGGAACAGATACCTCTCGGCGCGAGGATAATGGCCATCATAGACGCCTTTGAGGCGATGATAACGAAGAGGCCTTACCGGGAGCCGAAGAGCATAGATGCGGCGATAGAAGAGATAAGGCACAACGCCGGGACGCAGTTCGACCCGAAGATCGTGGACCTCTTCCTTAAGGTGATGAAACGGAGGGATATAAGGCAGACGCTGGAAAGGGAGCTATATGAAAAAAATAGATGATCTCGCAAAATCCGATATTCATATGAAGATACTGGCTTTCTTTCACGAGAATCAGGCCTCGATAGACACCCCGCGCGGCGTCGCCACCTGGATCAGGGAGGACAGGGCCAAGGTCAAACGGGCCCTCGAAGACCTCGTATCGCTCAAGGTCCTGGTCGCCCATAGGGCCACTTCGACTACCGGGTACGGGTATACGAGCTCGAATACGATAATATCCAAGGTCGGGCGCCTCCTCGGGAAGAGGAAGACATCCTGAAGACATAGCTCTCCGAAGGACCCGCCATCCGATCAACCATATGAAAGATTATACAAGAGCGTATGATGAATTGAACGACCGGCAGAAGCTGGCCGTGGACACGGTCGACGGCCCGGTCCTCGTGCTCGCAGGTCCGGGCACGGGGAAGACACAGCTCCTGTCGATACGCGCGGCCGCCATTCTCAAAAAGAGGAAAGCGGCGCCGGAGAATATCCTGGTAGTCACGTACACGAACTCCGCGGCGAAGGCGATGAAAGAGCGCCTGGCCTCCGTAATAGGGGAAGAGGGCTACAATATAGAGGTCGGGACGTTCCACGCGTTCGCCAATTCCATCATACAGGACTCGGAAGAGGCCGCAAATTACACCGGCGACAAGATACAGATGAGCGAGATAGAGCAGGTCCGCGCCGTCGAGTATGCCCTCGACCACGCTAAAGGCGTTGACGAGATACGCCCATTCCGCGCCCCGTACATGTACACCGGCGAGGTCCTGCAGAAGATAGGGGAGCTGAAGAGGGACGGCATCACGCCCGGCGGATTCGCGGCATATATGAAGAGGAAGTCCGCCGGCGGCACCGCGGCCATGGACGAGAAGTACGTAAAGCGGCTCCATGCCTTCGGCAGGGTCTACGCCATGTACGAGGACCTGAAGAGCGGAACGAACAAGGATGTATTCGATGAGCGCGGACGGTATGATTTTGACGACATGATCCTCTTTGCCACGGAGGCGCTTAAAAAGGAGGAGGGGCTTCGCGAACGGTACCGGTCGCTCTACCGTTATGTGATGGTCGATGAGTACCAGGACACTAACGGCGCCCAGATGGACCTCCTGTTCACGCTGCTCGATTATAAGGACCCTAACCTCTGCTGCGTCGGTGATGATGACCAATCGATATACCGTTTCCAGGGCGCGAGTATCGCAAACTTCAAACTGCTCCATGACCGGTTCCGCGGCATCAGGGAGATACATTTAAAGGACAATTACCGCTCGGCCCAGGAATTGATCAAGATCTCCGACAGCATAATCCGCCTGATACCGGCCGAAGAGCGGGTGACGGAGAAGTCGCTCGCGGCGGTGCGGAGTTACGCGGGTAAAGAGATAGAGTTCAGGGAATTCACCACGGAGAGCGAAGAGCTCGTATATATCATCGACAAGATACGCGAGCTCAGGGAGAAGATAGAGCGCGACAGGTCCATACCGGAGGAGGAGCGTTCGCATCCGTACAACAACATCGCGATCCTCGTGAGGAAGCGCAAGAACATACTTACCGTGATAGACGCGCTCCTGGGCGCAGGCATCCCTTATGCCACGGACGGCAAAGAGGATATAAGCGGGGAGAAGCGCGTAAGGCAGCTTCTCGATATCCTGGAGCTGGCCTCGGCCGACCCGTCCAATATCGAAACTAAAGACCTGGACCTGTACAGGGTCCTCATCGCCGATTATTTTGAGATACCGCACGCGGACCTGCTGAGGTTCATAGGACACGTGAACGCCGGGAAAGCAAAAGACCGCACCGTCTCGATACTCTCCGCCTTTCTGGAATATCCTTTCGGCGCGAAAGACGAGATCAGGTTCACGGACCCGAAGAAGATGATCTTCGCCCGGGAGGCCGTGAAACGCCTGCTCGGCGATGCCCGCTCAAGGCCGGTCCACGAGATACTGCTCTCTTTCATAAAAGACGCCGGGATATTCAGGTTCATACTGGAGAAATACGCCGACAACGGTGTCATGAAGATCCGGGAGCTTAGGGCGCTCAGCTCTTTCATAAATATGGTCAAGAGGTCGGACCTCGCAAACCCCGGCGTACGGCTGGACGATTTCATGTCCGAGCTGAAGACGCGCAAGGACCATGGGATGCCGATACAGGGGTCGCTCGTCACCATGACGCAGGACGGGGTCAGGGTATTCACCGCGCACGGCTCTAAAGGGCAGGAGTTCCGTTCGGTCATAATACCCTTCTGCATACACGATAAGAACTGGCCCATCAGGCAGCCCGTAGAAAAGATACCCCTGCCGGCGGGGCTCTTCCGGGCCAGAGAGAAGGCGAAGGACAAGGATCTCCTTAAGAAACTTTTCCTCTACGATGAGACACGCCTCTTTTACGTCGCCATAACGAGGGCAAGATCCAACCTCATATTCACCTCGAGCCCGGCCGAGGGGTCCGTATCGAGCCCCTACGTCACCCACCTGGACATAGCATCGGCATATCCGGACATCCTCCCGGAAGAGGAGGTCATGGCCAGGTCCCTCTCGGTGACCGACCTTGAGGACCCGTTCATCGGAACGGAGGCGGTATTGAAAGATATGATATCCAATATGACCCTGAACCCCACGCGCCTGAATAATTACATACGATGCAGGCGGAAATTCCTCTACACGGATGTGCTCAAGCTCCCCGGGACCAAAAAGAAGAGCCTGGTATTCGGTAACTGCGTGCACAAGGGGCTCGAGGAGACGTATGCGCAGTACATGAAGACCGGACGTTTCCCGCCGTTCAATTTTTTCTTCACGGTATTCAGGCGCGAGCTGAAATTCCAGGGCGTAGATAAGGCCATAGAGCTGCACTGCCTGGGCGAGGGGCAGATAGACAAATTGAAGGGATGGTTCGCCATCGCCTCGCGAAACCCGGTCATGCCCATCGGGCTTGAACGGAAGCTGGCGGTGACTGTGGGCGACGGCATCATCTTCACCGGAAAGTACGACAGGATGGAGTGGGAGGACGAAGCCGGGCGTCTGGTGAGAATAGTCGATTACAAGACGGGGAAGCCGGACGACCACCTCAAGTCGCTCGAGAACGGCGAGGACCTCGCCAGTGACGCGTGCGAAGGGTACCTCCGCCAGCTCGTCGCGTACCGTATGCTTTTCGAGAAGGATAAAAAGGAGTCCGGGCCCATGCGCGCAAGGGCGGGTGTGCTGGTATTCATCGAGCCCATAAACGCGGACATGCGACGTCTCGGATACAAAAAGGGCGATTATGTATCGAAACGCATCGAGATAACGGACGAGATGGTCGCGCGGCTGGAAGAGGTGATAAAAGAGGTGTGGGCGAATATAAAAGACCTGCAGTTCGAGAAGCTGAAAGAACGCGACGAGAAGAAGTGCGGGAATTGCGATTTTGACACGGTATGCTGGAGGTAGGAACGGGTATGGGTAAAAGAACGCGTTACATAGCCGCCGCGGCCGTCTTGGCGCTCGCGGCGGTATTATATATATTCGCGGCCGATATCATGGTCCGCGCCTTCGCGGCGGCCAACGGTCTCGACATCGCATACAAGGACGCCGGGAACGTATGGTTCACAAGATTCGTCTTCGCCGACCTGAGGGTCGCGGAGAGGAAGAGCGGTGTCGGTTTCTCCGCAGAGGCCGCGGATATCAGGATACGGTTGAGAAAGGGATCGATCTCGGCAGACTTCAACTTTCGCGGCGTGCGGCTGATACGGGAGAAGGGGGCAAGGGAAAGTTCGTACGACAGTATTGACGGGCTGGTGGCCTCTCCGTTCGCGTCCAGCTGGAAGTACGAGACGATCTCCGGCACCGCTGAACGGAGAGAGGACGGGCTCATCCTGAAAGATGTGCGGGCCGTAAGCGACGATATAAGGCTCTCCGTCAACGGCGCATTACATAAAGATGCCACCGTGGACGCCGATATCATGATATATTTTTCCCCGAATATCACCCGCAAGGTCCCCGAAGAGCTCACAAAAGTCGTCCTGACCGATGAGCCTGAGGGCTGGAAGAGTATATCGGTAAAACTTAACGGTAATTACCTGGCCCCATCGATCCAGCTCTCGAGCAAACTGTTCCGGCTCAACATCCGCAGCGTCTCGCCATAGCTATACAATTGCAATTTATAATGCGTTATGTTATAATTCCATCCTGTCAATGATAAGGGTGAGAGACGATGGTAAGCCAGGAAGAGCAGAAAGAACTGTTTGAGTTCAAGGAGCAGCCGAAGAAACGCTTTGGCGGCTTTCCCAGGATATTCCCGGCCGAAAATATGTCCGTAACACTCTCGATGGAAAGGCTCATCCTCTTCTCGATAGGTATCATCATGGTAGCGGTCCTGGTATACGCCCTAGGCGTGGAACGCGGTAAATCGCTGGGCAGGGCCCCTGTTACGGTCCTGAGTCAGCAGCCCGCGACAAAGCCGCCGTCATCGGCCCGGAACAGACCGCCCGAGGCCGTGCAGGTCAATCCGGTCCGGGTCGCGCCGGCAAAGGCGGCCGGGCAGGTACAGGAAAGGTCTTATTTGAAGACCCCGGGCCCGCAGTCACAGGCGACAGAGCGTACCAGGGGGTACACTATAGTGGTCGGGACGTTCTCGAATAAAGATAATGCCGCAGCCATGGTGAGCCGCATCAAAAAGAACGACGGGTTAAGCGCTTTCCTGATACAGGGCGATTCGTATTTTCAGGTGTGCATAGGGAATTATCCGGACAAAGAGAGCGTACAATCGAAAAAGGCGCTTGCCCGGATAGCCCAGAGATACAAGGGCGCCTATTTCAAACTATCCAGGTAACTAAATAAGATCGGAGGTAATGATGTCACAGCATCCCAGCTTGCGCTCATCGGAAAAGGACAAACAACAGAGGACCGTCCTTAAGCGTTATGAACGGATCAAATCCCTCAAGGAGAAGGAGAAGTGGAAAGACGGGGACTCCGTCTTCGGTCTTCCCAAGGTAAGGGTCATGCGCTTCAAGATCAAGAAAGAGAAGGCCGCCGCAGCCGAAGGCACTGAAGCCGTCGCCGGCGCCGAGACCGCTGCCGCACCGGCCGCTCCTGGAAAGACCGCTGCCGCCGCTCCGGGAAAGGCCGCACCGGCCGCCAAGGCCCCGGGCGCCAAAGATACGGCAAAGACGAAGGAAGCGGAAGGCAAGAAATAAGAGACAGCAAAATCTTATGAAGAAGATACAGCTATCCCTGCCGGGCAGGAGTTACGATATCCTTATCGGCAGAGGCCTGACATATGACTGCGGGGCCGCCATACGGGGCCTCAGGATAGGGAGAGATGCCGTTGTCGTCACCAATGAACGGCTCTTCGCGCTTTACGGAAAGGCGATAAGGGCATCGCTCAGACGGGCCGGGCTCTCGGTGCATTTCGAGCTCGTGCCCGACTCGGAACGGGCGAAATCCGCAAAGGTCGTATTCGGCCTGATCAATGACATAAGCACATATGATAAGGACAGGACCCTCTTCCTGGTGGCATTCGGAGGCGGGGTAGTAGGAGATGTAGCGGGTTTTGCGGCCGCCGTATACAAGCGGGGCATCCCGTATGTGCAGATGCCGACCACCCTGCTCGCTCAGGTCGACTCTGCCATAGGCGGAAAGACCGCCATAGACACAACTGTCGCGAAGAACCTCGTGGGCGCTTTTTATCAGCCGCGCATCGTCCTTTCCGATACCGGCATGCTCGACTCTCTGGCGCCGCGTCAGATGAGGACGGGCATGGCCGAGGTCATAAAATACGGCGTCATAAAAGACGCCCGGCTCTTTGAATATCTCGAAAATAACCTGAGAAACATATACGCCCACAGGCCGGAAGCGCTCGAATTGATCGTCTCCAGGTCCAGCGCCATAAAGGCGCGCGTGGTGGAGGCGGATGAATTCGACAGAAAAGGCGCCAGGGTCATCCTGAATTACGGCCATACGATAGGCCACGCCATAGAGACCGCCTCCGGATACTCGGGGCGTTATTCGCACGGAGAAGCGATATCCATAGGCATGGTGGTCGCCTCAGATATAGCGGTGCGGCTGGGCCTGTTGAAGGCCCCGGACGGCGCCAGGATAGAAGCGCTCATAAAGAAGGCGGGACTGCCGACGGCCCTTGCGGGCCTCCGGCTCCGCGACCTGTACGAGGCGCACCGCCACGACAAGAAGTTCATCCACGGCAAGAACAGGTTCGTCCTGCCGCGCGGCATAGGGATCGCCGGGACGGTCGAAGATATCCCCGAAGCGGTCATAAAGGGTTCTCTTGCCGGTCGGTTGAGCAGATGACCTTAACGGCTTGAAAATCACGGAGGGCTGTGTGACACATACTTTAAGGCATTTCAGGAGAGAGGACGCGGACGGCGTCAAAGAGCTGATAATGCTCATCCTTTCGAAAGAGTACCCCTTCGACAGGGCCGCATATTCCGACAGTGATCTCGACAGGATAGACGAGGTATACGGTGGGGCGAACAGCGCCTTTTTCGTCGTGGAAGAGAACGGCTCCATAGTCGGTACCGTCGGGATAAAAGAGGAGACGAAAGACGAGGCGCTCATGCGCCGCCTCTTCGTCGACCCTAAATACCGCAGGCACGGATACGGCGCGGCGCTCCTCCAAAAGGCCCTGGAGTTCTGCAAAGAGCGCGGCTATAAGCGCATCTTCTTCAGATGCACCGACAGGATGGCGGACGCGATGCGCCTATGTAAAAAACACGGATTCAAAGAGACCGAGTCGCTCGACGTAAGCGGTTTCAAGATACACAAGCTGGAGCTGGCCGTCAGGCAATGAGACATCACGAGACCGAGATACGCGTCAGGTACAAAGAGACCGACCAGATGGGGGTAGTATACTATTCGAACTACTTTGTCTGGTTCGAGGTGGCACGGACCGAATACCTGCGGGCCATGGGGCTGGCATACAGCGAGATAGAGAAGAGGGGGCTGCGCCTGATGGTCGCCCGCGCCGACTGCACCTATCTTTCGCCGGCGCGCTACGACGATATGGTCACGGTATCTTCATGGATACCCGAGATCAGGAATTCAAGTCTCACATTTGAATATAAGATATCGGTAGGGGACAGGCCGGTCGCTACCGGCAAGTCCGTGCACGTATTCACCGATCCGTCCGCAAAACCCGTCAGGATACCTAAGGACCTCAAGGATATACTCGGGCGGGACCCAGGCGCCGGCAAGGGCGTCACTTCCTGAGGCTGAGAGTTATCTCCGTATCATTCAAATTCATAAGGACACCGTTCTTCATTATCCTTATCACCTTAGCCCCGCTGATCATATCTCCTTCTTCGACCACGCCGTTATTGATTATGGCCTGAGGGCGCTCTTCTATATACATTATACCGTTAAGGACAAAATCGGGATATTGCAATTTCGCGGGCGGGGTCTCCCTGGCAGGAGCGGGCGCAGAGATACCGTCCGCGCCGGGCCGCCCGGAGGCCTCTTCAGGCACAGCGTTCTTCTCGGCGCCTGCGATGGGCTTATAGGCCACTTCCTGATGCGATGCCGTTCCGTCGGGCTGCGTCTTCCCCTGGCGGCCCCCCGTTGCCGTATAAAGCCAGAAGACCGCTATTATGACGGCTACGGACAGGACGACTGAAACGATCTGCTCCGGGGCAACCGCGGGTCTTTTCTTTATCGGCGAAAAGATGGCAGGAGGGAGAGGGTTCGGGGATGGCTGGAATTTGTGCCGTTCGTCCGTCCTGACGACGGGCTCCGGAGTCCGGGTACCGCCCCTTATCTCGCCCTGCACCTTCTTAAGGGCTTCCTGTATTATGCTCATACGGTAACAACACCTTCTATCTCGTGGATGCTCTTCTCTATAATAGCGTCGCTGATATCCCTGGTCTCCATAACGTAAGCGGCCAGGAGCGCCTTATCGCATACCATGTTTATCAGGCGCGGGATGCCTCCCGAGTACCTGTGTACCGATTCTATGGCATCCGGGGCAAAACGTATCTGGCCGTCGGAACCGGCGACGGTGAGCCGGTGGTAGATATATTTATCGATCTCGTCTTTTTCGAGAGGGGATATGTGGAACCTGACGCCGATGCGCTGCCTGAGCTGCCTCAGGTTCGGCGAATTGAGCTTGGTCTTAAGCTCCGGCTGTCCCACGAGTATTATCTGAAAAAGTTTCTCCTTGTCCGTCTCAAGGTTCGACAGCATTCGTATCTCTTCCAGGATGGATGTCTTAAGGTTCTGCGCCTCGTCGATTATCAGGATGACGTTATTACCTTTCGACAATTCTTCTATGAGAAAACCGTTAAGCTGACGCAGCATGGAGGATTTGTTCCTTCTCTCCACGACCAGGCCGAAGTCCTCCAGTATCATCTGCAGGAGTTGAAGCTCGGGAAGGGTGGAATTGAAGATAAAGGCGCTCTTCGTATTGCGGTCGAGCTGGTTGATGAGGGCCCTGCAGAGAGTCGTCTTGCCGGCGCCGACCTCCCCGGTGATCTCCAGGAAACCTTTTCGTTCTTTTATCCCGTATATGAGATGGACGAACGCTTCCCTGTGGACTCTGCTCAGGAATAAGAAGTTGGGGTCGCTGGTGACGTTGAACGGCTTTTCTTTTAACCCGAAAAATTCTCTGTACATTTCGCTATAAGTATACACCCGGCCCGCGGCCTTTGCAAATAGATTTTTCCTTGCTTTTTCGGTATCGCTTATGTATACTTGACACATTGGACAAAAGAGGAGAACGCGGATGTGGAACGGTATTAACAGACGAAGGTTCCCAAGGGCAAGCTACAAGTGCCTCATTACCATAAAGAAACGCCTGAACGCCAAGACCATAAGCACAAATACCGAGAACATAGGCGCAGGCGGCATATGCGTTATAATAAAAGAGGACCTGGGATTATTCCAGGGGGTGGACCTTGAGCTTCATATTGATGACGACCTTGAGCCTATACGGTGCGGCGGCACCGTGGTATGGGTCGTGAAGAAGGCGGACCCCAGACAAAAAGGCGTCCATTTCTACGATACGGGCCTGGAATTCATAGATGTGCGGCCTGAGGACAGGGAACGCATCTCCGAAGTCGTGGAGGCGATACTGGAGAGGAACCGCAAGAAGGGGTAAGCGCTACGCTGCATGCGCGGTCTCTTGACAAAGTCAGTTTCTTATGCTATACTTAGGAAAATTAATAGCGAGGGGAGGTGAAATAGTAAAATGAAAAGTATGATAAAGGGTATTATTATATGTGTTGCTATATTAATGGTATTGAATATAGCGACATCAAGCTATGCGCAGGATCCCGCGAAAAAACTCGGAAGAGGACTCGCGAACATATTGACTGGCTGGATAGAGCTTCCGAAGAACATCTATGACACCAGCGTGGAAGATAACCCTCTCTCCGGTCTCACGATCGGATTGGCAAAGGGCGTTGGAATGACGATAGTCAGGACCGGAGCCGGAGTCTATGAAACGGTCACGTTCCCGTTCCCGATCCCTGAGGGGTATGCCCCGGTGTTAGAGCCAGAGTTCGTATTCAAGAGTCAGTAATGATTTCTGGATTAACTGAAAATAAGGGGATAGTAAAATATCCCCTTATTTTTTGTACTCTTCATACAATATGGAGGTTGGTGTGACCGAGAGACGAAGATGGCTGCGATTTGACACCGCCCTCACTGCGCTGTGCGAGATCGTCAGTGAAAAATACAAGGCGTCATCTAGCGTAAAGAACATCTCAAAAGAAGGCGCGCTGCTCCTCCTGGACAAGCCGCTTAAGAACGGGTCCGAGCTTAAGGTCTCACTGGATATCCCCGGCGACAATATCCCGATCTTCGCGTCATGCGAAGTGGCATGGCAGAAGAAGGGTGACAGGCGGGACGGCACGGACGAACGCCTGTATGAGACGGGTGTGAAGTTCACAAGGATAGACGGCTCCGACAAGGGACGGCTGCTGGAATATATATATACTCAATGGCTAAGGCTACTCGATAAGATACATTAACGGAATGGATATGACAGAAGAAATAAAGAAAGACAATACTAAAGATAGCGCGGAACCTAAGGTCGAACCCAAGGCTGAGACGAAGGCAGAACCGAAATCCGAGGTCAAGGCAGACGCCAAGCCCGCTGCTGCGGCATCTGCTGCGGCATCTGCTGCGGCAGTACAGGGCCAGGCTGCCGAGAAGAAGGACGATGCAAAAGCGCCCGTGGCTAAGAAAGAGAAACCGGCAAACTGCGCATCGTGCAACAAGTCGATCAAGGGAAAACGCTGGTATTACAGAAACGGCAAGTACTACTGCTCCAAGAGATGCTGGACGGACGCGTCCAAGAAGGCTAAAGCGGCCGCGGCCCAGCCGGCACAGGACGCCCCTAAATAAGATGGCAAAGCGCGAGCTTCCGCCCCGCGAAGCCCTGTACCCGGTCCCGGTAGTCCTCGTAAGCTGTTCAGATAAAGATGCCCGCCGCACCAACATAATCACTATAGCATGGTGCGGGGTCATCTCGTCCGATCCTCCGCTCCTCAGCGTCTCAATACGCCCGTCCAGGCACTCGCACAGGCTCATCACCGAGACGAAGGATTTTGTCATAAACATCCCCACGGCGGCAATGCTCAAGAAGGTCGATCACTGCGGCCTGGTATCGGGCAAAGAGACGGATAAGTTCGCGGAATGCTCTTTTACGCCTCTCAATTCCAAAAAGACGGTATCAAGGGCCATAGAAGAGTGCCCCGTCAATATAGAATGCCGACTTAAAAGGTCCGTCTCCCTTGGCGCGCACGACATGTTCATAGGCGAAGTGGTGCTCGTGCGCGTTGACGAGTCCATCCTGGGTAAGGACGGCGCCATCGATTATAAAAAAGCGGATCCGATCGTATATAATCAGGGAGAGTATTGGAACCTGGGCAATAATATCGGCCGATATGGCTGCTCCCTCAAGTAGACCGCTCCTCGGCAAACCAAAAAAGAGATCCTCTATCCTCATAAGCGCCTGCCTTGCGGGTATAAACTGTAACCACAGGGGGGAGAACGAGCTTCTCGGCTCATTAAAACCGCTCATGTCGCAGTTCACCGTAGTGGCGGTCTGTCCGGAAGTGCTCGGAGGTCTCCCGGTCCCGAGAGAGGCGGCCGAGATATCCGGCGGGGAAGGAAAGGATGTGCTGGACGGAACGGCCCGGGTCGTAACACGGTCGGGGAGAGACGTGACGGCGAAATTCGTCCTGGGCGCAAGAGAGGCGTTAAAGATAGCCGCGATCTATCGTCCCGTTGCCGCCATATTGAGATCTAACAGCCCTTCCTGCGGATACGGCAGAATATATGACGGGTCGTTCAAAAAACGGCTCAGAAGAGGGTCGGGCCTGCTGGCCGCGCTTCTGAAGAGAGACCGCATAAAAGTCTACACAGAGAAGACACTAGCCATAGCAAAAAGAAAGCTTGAAAAGAACTCAGGGTACATGATACAATGAAAGCGTTGGTTATAAATTATATATTATGACAAAAGACACCTGCTTATTCTGTAAAATAGTCAAAAGAGATATCCCGGCGAAGATAGTATTTGAAGACAATAAGATATTGGCGTTCGAGGACATAAGGCCCCAGGCGCCGGTCCATATCGTAATAATCCCGAAATATCACATCGACCGCATATCCGACGCAAACGAAGAGAATATCCACCTCATAGGCAGCCTGATGCTGGCCGCCGGGAATATCGCCAGGTCCAGGAAGATAGACGCTTCGGGTTACAGAATAGTGGTCAACTGTAATAAAGACGGGGGGCAGGAGGTATATCACCTGCACCTGCACCTACTGGGCGGAAGACCCATGACCTGGCCGCCCGGATAACAGACAGGTATCCGAACATGAACCAGAACGAAGAAAGACGTAAATTCCCGCGGGTAAAAGATGACGAGCTGTCGTTGAAGCTCAAGGTCGGTGATTTCGACACCGTAGCGCACACGCTGGATATAAGCGCGTCCGGGCTCTATTGCAAAATAGAGAAAGAGATACCTCTCATGTCGAGGGTAAATATCGTGCTCGTGGTACCCTCTGATGACGGCGCACAGAAGAGGCTGGAAGTTACAGGCGTGGTGGTGCGCGAACACCCTGTGATTATAGACGGCCAGACCAAACATTATGACGCGGCGATATTCTTTGAGGACCTTTCCCAGAAAGACCGCGAGATCATAACCGGATACATAGGTCACAAGCCGGCAAAGACATAGCCCGCAGAAAGGGGCCTTCGCCATGTTCCTCATAATAGAGATACTATTCATAGTGCTTCTGGCCATGATACTTTTGATGATATACAGGAACGAGCGCCTCTCCTCTAAACATCTGGGCTCACGCGCCGCTCTCGAAGAGTACTGGGCCGGCAGGGAGCGCCGCCAGTGCGTGCGGTTCAAAAAAGTCCTTAACGTAAGCTACGGCATAGAAAAGAAGGCCCACCTGAAGAAGAACGGCAAGACGGTCGATATATCCGAGAGCGGGGTAAAGATAATGCTGGATGAAAAGCTTCCAAAGGGGACCATAATAGACCTGCACCTGGGCATCCCCGGCGTAAAAGACCCGCTGGAGATAGAGGGGGAGATCGTCTGGGCTGAAGAAGCCCCGGAGACGAGTTCATCCGACAAGCGCTTTTTTCACGCAGGAGTGCGTTTCCTGGCCATACGCCCTCCCAACACCGCGCTGCTGCGGGAGTACATAAAGTCGATATGCGACTCCCAGGCATGCCCATAACTTTCACCGTGGGATCGCCTCGCCTTCCTCAGAAAGTTAAACTCGTAGCCGGCATGATCTCGCGCGATACGGCCCTATTTGACAGGGTCCGGAAGGGGATGGAACGCCTCTTCAGGAATAAGGCCGATTTTGAAAGCGGCGTATTCGATTTTACACAGACCGGCTATTACAACAACGAGATGGGCGACGGTCTGAAGAGAAAGTTCCTGAGTTTCGCCGGAACGGTCGCTTTAAAAGACCTGTATAAGGTCAAGCTCCTGACCAATGCCCTCGAGAGAAAATTTTCGCGCGGCGGTAACAGGACGGTAAATATCGACCCGGGATACGTGGACCTGGCAAAACTGGTTCTCTTCTCTACCAAGGACTACTCTCACAGGTTATATCTGGGCGGCGGCATATATGCGGAGGTGACCTTATCTTACAAGGATAAGACATTTCAACCCTGGCCGTGGACCTACCCCGATTACGCCACGGCAGGCTATATAGGGACGTTCAACGCCATCCGGGAAATATATAAAAAACAGGTGTGCCGATGATAATTAAAAAGAAGAGCATGATCGTTGCGGTAATGTCGAGCGTTGTGATCTCCATAGTACTGGTAATGACCCTGATCGCCTACCTTACGTATATAGAGCTGAAAGGCGAGGAATTCAGGAGATCATACCAGGTGCTCCTCCAGAAAGTCAACGCCAGGGTATACGCGCGCCATCTGGAGATCTCCGGACTGGACGCCAGGATAGAGGCCTCCGGACCGCTTAAGGGAAAACCGGTCATAGAGGGATCCATAAAAAATAACGGGTCGAGAGGTATCGACGATATAATCCTCAAGGTCCGATTCCTTGACTCAGACGGCGCTATTTTATATGAAGCCACATTCCACCCCCAGGACCCGCCGCTCGGGGCATCCGCGCTGCAACAGGTCGCCATACCTTATCTGACCGGCCACTCGCATGAGATGATCAGGCCAGGGAGCACATTCCCGTTCAAGGCCATAATGGCCGACTGTCCGCCCGAGATGCTTATGTCCCTTCGAAAAGACGGGAGATCCTCGAAGGTATCCGGGGCGTGGTCCGGACGGTTATCTCCGGAAGTGATCGCCATGGACTTTTAAAGATATGAGAACCATCTACATAGTCGTATCGGCCCTCTTCCTTATCACGGTCTTTCTTTTCATCGGGGCGTTCGTATATCTGGATAAGGAGAAACGTTCGACGTACTATTATGTCGTCAACGTCGACGGGCATGACGTAGGCAGTATAAAGATCGAGCGGTTCGTGACCGAAGATAAGCTTATCTACCGGTCTGTAAGGGAGATGCCTTTCGAACCTTTCTATAAAAACTCGAAGACGCGCCTCGTCCTTGATAAAAGATACGTCCTGAACAGCTATCTGGGTGAACGTTCGGGCAACGGCGGGGCCGAAATATTTTATATAGAGAGGAAGGAAGGCAACACCTCATCCGTATCCGTCTTCCAGTCGGAATTCGCATATGCCAAGAATATACCCGTAAAAGAGGGGGCGTTCATCTTTAAGGAAGATTCGCCGGTCACTTATCTTCCGTTGATCGAAAATTACAACTTCAAAAAGGGCCGGTTCCAGGGATTCAATGCCCTCACTCCTTTCGCGCAGGCCCTGCCTCCGATCAGGCGTTTTATCACGCTCACATCCATACGCGATGAATACCTCAAGATAGGGTCGAGAAGCATAAAGACCGAATGTCTGTTCCTGAAGATAAGAAATTATCCGCAGGGGAGCATATGGGTCTCCAAGTCGGACAGGAGCCTTGTCATGCTGGAGCTGCCCGCCAGACACCTGAGGATAACCAGGACATTCTCTCCCCCCGTGCTCCCGCAACCGGAGAATTACACATTGCAGAGCGATCGCTATACATCCAGGGAGGCCGTCATTAAGAACGGCGGTATCCAGCTGAGCGGCACGATGACCGTCCCTTCGGGGGAAGGCACCTTCCCGGCGGTCCTGCTTCTATGCGGGCCCGGGCCGCAGGACCGCGACTACCAGGGGCTCTTCCTGTCGCTGGCCGATCACCTTTCCCGTAACGGGTTCTGCGTCCTCCGTTTTGACAAAAGGGGTATAGCCTCAAGCGGCGGGGATTTTTCCGCGACTACCGACAGTGACGAGTTGAGCGATGGCAGGGCCGCGCTCGACTACATGGAGACCCAGAAAGAGGCCGATCCCGGAAAGATCGCCATAGTGGCACACTCAAAAGGCGTATGGCATGCCATGGGGCTTTCGAAAGAGAACCCTAAAGTCAAAGCCATGGTAATGATGGCGCCGTTATGCTACACGTCGGCCGATACCGAACCGTACCTTACCCGTCTCAGGGGGATGTCGGTCATCTCCAAATGGAGCGACGAGTATCTGAAGAGCGCCATGAAATCGAACCTCGAGACGTGGGAAGTCGTAACGAACACCAAGCGGGCATGGGCATCCGTCCTGGGCAAGAGATGCTTCACCAAACGCATGAAAGAATGGCTTGAGACCAAACCCCTTGAAACGGCCAAAGGGGTATCGGTGCCAGTCCTCATCCTGCAGGGCAGGGAAGATGAGGAGATCTTCTTAGAGTCGGCAACCGCACTGGACAAGGCGCTGGAGGAGGGAGGCAATAAATACCGGTCTTTAACGTATTTCGGTTATCTCGGACACTTTTTCGGCCCTCTCGTAAACGACGGCGTGCGCACCATACATTACGAAACGGATACGGGGGTCATGGAACAGATGGCCCGGTGGTTAAAGGATAACCTGGCCGATAAACCGGTCGAGCTCACGCCCGTTGAGGCCGTGCCTCAGGAAAGCCCCGCGCCCGAAATTGCGCAATGAAAGCACCTGCCGCACTCCACAAGACCCGTATCCTGGTCTACCACAGCATCTCATCCTCAAATACGCACTACGTCTCGAAACCGTTATACATGACCGGGCCGGCCGAGTTCGAAGAACAGATGCGTTACCTGAAGGACAACTATGCCGTTATCGGACTTGATGAAGTCGTTCGGGGGATACGGGAAGGCAAAAGCCCTGGACGCGATCGTGCGGCAGTGACGTTCGACGATGGCCATGCCGACAGCTATTCGGCCGCGATACCGGTACTTAAGCGTTACGCCATACCGGCGACCTTCTTCATAACGACAGGTTTTATAGGCACTCCGGGTTACCTCACATGGGATGAACTCCGCAGGATGAGCGGGGAGGGGTTTGGGTGCGGGTGTCATACGGTATCTCATCGCCGCCTTACCCCCCTGGCAGAAGGCGAGATATACGATGAGGTATCCGCATCAAAGGCCGTCCTTGAGAAGGAGCTGTCAGCCGGGATACCGTATTTTTCGTACCCTTACGGGGAGCTCTCGCCCGGGGTGATCTCAGCCGTAAAGAGGGCCTCTTTCGAAGCCGCATTCTCCACGGTCGACGCGCCTTGCGGCCCCGGGTCGGACCTCTTCGCCATACCCAGGAAAGAGGTGCTGAGGCAGCCTTTCCATAACTTCACCGCCTGGTTGCGGTTGTAATAGATTTGACAATCTTACTTTCATATGATATACTTTAACCAGTAAAAAGGGGGTGAATAGATGAAAATGTTGAAACTAGGACTTATAATTTTAATGGTGCTGTGCATTACGAATTTATCTTACGGTGAAACCACCTCGAATATCACGCCGGCCAATAAAGGCGCGGCCACGGGGGACACTTCAAGCGTAAGGCCGGCCGGGGCAAAGGCGGAGAGAGGGATAAAGAACATCCTTTTTGGATGGACCGAGATACCCAAATCGATAGTCCAGGTCACAAAGGATTCCAAGAACCCCTTCTGGGGTATTACCGGCGGGACCCTTAAAGGCCTGGGCAAGGCTTTCCCCAGGACCGTTTCAGGGGTGGCCGACCTCGTTTCGTTCCCGATAGCCAGCTATGATAAGATGCCGATAAAACCTGACGAGTTGAACACAGGGATTAAATAGCATAAAGGTTGTAAAATATAGACAGGGCTTGCGCAAAAGACGCGCGAGCCCTGTTTTCTTTATATTAAATCTGTTGACGCACCATATCCGATATGTTATAGTGAACCAAAAAAGGGAGAGATGGATACTATCGGAAAGCATCTTCTGGAGAGAAGGCGGTATATACGTCTGGATATTTCCGCGCCCATCTCCTATACCTTCCCGGATAACAGGAAGATATACAAGGCCGTCACAAAGAACATATCGGCTGACGGTATAAGATTTGAGGCCCACCACAAGACGCTGGACGTGGCGGGCGTCATAGACGTAACGCTATCCATCCCGGGCCCGGCGCACCCGGTCCATGCCAGGTGCAGGGTGATATGGAAACGGAAGGTCTCCCTGGAAGACAAGGCGCCGTTTGACATAGGCGTTGAGATCATCGAATTAGGAGAGGAGGACAAGAACCTCTTTCTTAAGTTCCTGTGCGATGCCTTATACTCTTTAGCCCCGGAGAAGAAGAGATGAAAAGAAGATACTGTACGGCTGCGATATATTTCATGCTGTTGTGCCTCTCTCCCTTATTGGCGGGGTGTTCCATCATACAGATACCCGACCCTGATGATGTAGCACGCCATCCCCTGGGCACCGAATCGGTCAAGATAGGGATGACCAAGCAGGAGGTCGAATCGTTGTGGGGAAGACCGAACGAGATAACGACCGCGGAAGACAAAGAGAGGTGGCAGGGCACACGCGAGGTCTGGATATATCACGCGCAATACACAAATGTACCAGTAGATGCGGGATACCTCTCCAAAACTAAGAGATTATACTTTGACGGGAACAACCTCACCAATATAACCGATTGAACTCCAACGGGTAAATATATGTTAAGGTTAATGTGTAAATCGAAGATCCACAGGGCCCATATAACCAAAGTCGACCTTCATTATGAAGGAAGTATAGGCATCGATAAGGACCTCCTTAAGGCGGCCGATATCTACCCCAACGAGATAGTCCAGGTCGTAAATATAAACAACGGCTCACGGTTCGAGACATACGCCATAGAGGAGCCTGCGGGTTCCGGCACCATAGGCCTGTATGGAGCCGCCGCCCACCTCGGCAAGGCCGGCGATCTCGTCATAATCCTGTCTTATTCCTTTCTGGATGATGCCGAATCGCGGAAACTGAAGCTTAAAACGGTAAAGGTAGACAGCCGGAACCGTATGGCCATCTAATGATCATATGGGATTAGAGATAAGAAAGTTCCCGGATACCATTTTGCGGAAGAAGGCATCCTCGGTCATCCGCGTCACCGATGAGGAGCGCAGGATATTGTGCGATATGGCCGACTCCATGTATCTGAATAACGGGGTGGGACTGGCCGCCGTACAGGTAGGCATCGATAAACAACTGGCGGTCATAGACATAGGAAAAGGTCTGGTAAAACTGATAAACCCATCGATAACAAAGAAGATGGGGACGGAAACGCAGGAAGAGGGATGCCTGAGCGTCCCGGATGCCGTTGTCAAAGTGAAGAGGGCAAAGAAGGTGACCGTATCCTTCCTGGACGAGAACGGTGAAGTACGGCAGATAACGGCGGAAGGCCTCTTTGCGCGCGCGATCCAGCACGAGGTCGACCACCTTTCCGGCAAACTGATAGTCGACTACCTTAACCCCATAAAACGCCTCTTTTTAAAGAGATAACCTCTATTTTCGTGCCCCACTTGACTTTTACACAAATATATGCTATATTTATAGCAATATTTATGAGTAGGTGTAGCTAATACGTGCAATCAGTACGTAAGTCACAGAAAGAAGACCATTTGGGACTTTGAGGACAAAGTCGCGAATGGTTTTTTTTATGCGGACAGCTATATTACGGAGGGGGGTGAACGAAGAGTATGGTGCAAGGAACCGTGAAGTGGTTCAATGACAAAAAGGGCTTTGGCTTCATAATAGCCACCGATACAGGAAAAGATGTTTTCGTCCATCATTCCGCGATCGAGGGCGAGGGCTATAAGTCGCTCAAGGAAGGCGATAAGGTCGAGTTTGACATAGTGAATGGTCCGAAGGGTGACCAGGCCACAAAAGTCGTAAAGCTTACCGCCTAAGTCATAATATATCCCACCCGTAAAGGATGTGTTGAAGACCGCACCGTCAGGGAAGAGGTGTTGTTATGGCTTTATATAAACGTATTGAAGAAGATGCAAAAGAGGCGCTCAAGAAGAATGACCCCGTGCGCCTTTCCGTGCTGCGTATGGTGATAGCCGCAATACGGATGCTGGAGATAGAGAAGAAGAGCGGCCCCGTTGCGGATGACGATATACTGGCCATCGTTCAGAGGCAGATAAAACAGCATAAAGAATCGATCGAACAGTTCACTAAAGGGAACCGGCAGGACCTCGTCGACAAGGAGGCAAAAGAGCTTGCGATACTCCAGTCGTACATGCCGGCCCAGCTTCCCGAGGAAGAGGTCTTGAAGATCATAAAAGATGCCATAGCGGAGACAGGGGCGGCCGCGAAATCCGATGCAGGTAAAGTGATAAAGGCCGTTATGGCAAAGGCGAAGGGCAGGGCTGACGGAAAGACGGTAAATCAGCTTGTTATGGGCCTCTTAAAATAGCGTTTTCTGTTGATTCCGCGTTAACGATATAGTATAATAAATCTATAAGAAAGGAGGAGAACATGGGAAAGAATATCTGTGTGTTCATTTTGGCCTTTTGCTTCATACTCGGTTCGGTCGCGTATGCTGCAGAACAGGGGACATCTGACAAGTCGGCTAAGAACCTATGGCAGAAGGTAATAAAATACCCCGCTAAGGTCACTGATGAATCGGCAAAAGTAGTGGCCGATACCGGCAAGAAGAGCGTCGAAGTGGTAACTAATGAAGTAAAGAGAACGGCCGAGGTCACATCAGGCGACGTCGCAAAGACGAAAGAGCTGGTGGTAGAACCGCTCCAGGGTACGGCCGAGACGACGGTAAAGGCTGTTGAAGGAACAGTTAAAGTACCGGTTGAAGCAGCAAAGGAAGAGACTGCTGAGACAGCGGCACAATAATCCATTGCCTAAAGAAAAAGCCATATCTTCTTTTTATATTAAAGAAGTATGGCTTTTTCTACGGCATCATCATCTATTAATCGGACATTATGAGGCATCCATGGGTAACGGTCACAACCGTAACGGTTACGGTGATCATTACCGTTTTCCTATACAAACCGGTCTCTTTGGCCATCTACACCATCAGGGAACCCTATTTTGCATATCCCGTAAAACCGGTATCCGGTAAGGTGGTCATACGGAACGACGGGAGGGGGGACGGGGAATTCGGGGCAAGGCGCCGTAACGGCAGGACGCACGCGGGCATCGATATGCTGGCCCCTGTGGGCACCCCGGTATATGCCTCAAAGAGCGGCATCGCTTTCTGCGGAAATGTGCCTACGGGTTACGGCAAATATATCATGATATACCATCCCGACGGCTATCAGACGATGTACGGGCACCTCTCCGGTTCCTGCGTGGTCTCGACGCAGAAGGTCAGGCGCGGTGACCTCATCGGTTTTGTAGGGAAGACCGGCAACGCCGCTTCAAAATCTATAGAGCCCCATCTCCATTTCGAGATCCGCAAGGACGATGGGCCGCTGAACCCAAGGCCTCTGATGCGATGAAACCGATATACAGGATACGGAGGGACACCATGAGAAGGGCCATAGCCGTTTTTTTACTGATATCTCTCTCCATGATATCTTCCGGGTGCGGAGAGACCCTGCACGGGGTCGGAAGAGATGTCGGCAGGATGGGAAAAGGGATCAACACCTTCTTCTTCAGGCAACCATAGAACGCGCGATCGGGGAACTATGCCATTACGTATACGCGAATCCGGGGGCATAACGATACTGGATATCGAAGGCAATATAGACATAAACTCCTCCGAGATAATCGAAACGGTGGGGTGGCTCATCAACAGCGGGAAGATCAATATCCTGGTCAACCTTGAAAATGTCGACCTCGTCGATTACAGCGGGTTATCGATACTGGCGATCGCATATAAGAACGTAGTAAACCATAAAGGTAAATTGAAGTTCCTCAAGACCCCGCTTTCGGTCATCGAGCTCTTCAAGGTAGTGCGCCTGGAAGCGGTCTTCGAATTATATACGGACGAAGAGGAGGCGATAAAGAGTTTCTATGACGAAGGCGTGGAACAGCTTCGACTCCGCAGGAAGTTCAAGCGGCTCGATATACATCTCAGGGTCAGGTACAGGATAGTCGGCGGCCAGAAGAACCCCAAGTCATTCGAAGGGGATGTGCTCAATATAAGCGCCGCCGGGATATACATATATTCACCATATACGTTCCCCATGAACAGCGTGGTCGATATGGAGATAACCCTTCACGATCCGCCGCTTTCTCTCGAAACCCAGGGCCGCGTCATATGGCTTGCCGACAAAGACCTGCAGCTGCACGCCTACCCCGGGATGGGTGTCTCATTTGTCCACCTGACCCCGGAAAGGGAGAAGGCGATAATCGATTTTATCGACAAGAATATCACGAACCGGGCAGAACCCATATAACCTCGGGAGGCACCATGCCTCTATGCTTATTGAGAGACGTATACACCGTCTACGGCGATCTCCTCGTTAAAAAAGAGACCGCGATCACCCCTTCCGTAATAGCGAAGATACGCTCTATGAGCAACAAACATAAACAGGTAAGGGTACCCCTGAAGAACACCGATATCTTTACGGACTTCGAAAAGATATTCGATGACGAGCGCTATTCCACCATGCTGGCGAGCCCGGTATCAAAGGCGCAGATATGCAAGATCGCCGGCCGGCTCAGGATCGAGAACGATCTCATATTTGAGCTGAATAATATGAAGCGCAACCTGCCATACACATATAGACATGTCCTGGTAGTTGCCGCGTTCGTCATAAAACTCTCCCGGACGTACAGGCCCCGGATATTTGACGAAGAGATCATCTCCCACTGCGGCTTTACGCACGATATAGGGAAGACGCGAGTGCCCATCTCTATCCTGAATAAGAAGGAGGCCCTGACGCGCGAAGAGAGGGCCGTCATAGAGACGCACCCTACTATGGGTTATCTCCTCCTTAACTACTACCTGAAAAAGGACCGCGTGGAATGCGCCCTGGCGAGCCTGGACCACCATGAACGGATGGACGGGAGCGGCTATCCATGCGGCATCAAACGGCTGAGCAAATATACGCAGCTGATAAGTCCCGTTGACGTAATGGATGCGCTTATGACATCCCGGCCATACAGGAATAAGGTCTTCTCCCTGAGGGCAACCCTCGACTACCTTCTCAGGGAGGCCGTTATGAAACGCCTCAATAAGGACGTGATACTCACCCTGATAAGTTACGCGCGGAAAGATAAACCGGACATAAAGAAGATGAAGATATCCGCTGAGACGCGCGAAAGACTTCCGGAAGCGATGACCCACGATAAGTATCAATGATCCGACATGATAGACGTCCCCGCTAAGCTGCGACATATAAAGAAGGCCGCCGGCATACTGAGCGGTTCCATGGAGCGATGCGTCATATGCCCGCGCAGATGCGCCGTTAACAGGGCCGGCGGGAAGAAAGGTTACTGCAGGGCCCCTTCCAACCCCGTCGTATACAGCTACATGGCCCACCACGGCGAAGAGCCGGCCATCTCCGGTTCAAAAGGTTCGGGCACGATCTTCTTCGCGCACTGCAATATGAGATGCGTCTACTGCCAGAACTACTACTTCAGCCAGCTCGATAACGGTGAAGAGGCGGCCCCGGGCCGCCTGGCCGATATGATGCTAGGCCTCCAGAGGCGCGGTTGCCATAACATAAACCTTGTGAGCCCGACACATTTCATGCCGCAGATAGTCACTGCGCTCGAATACGCCGTGGAAAAGGGCCTTAGCATACCCATCGTCTACAATACCGGCGGCTACGAACTCCCGGAGATGATCAGATCATTGGACGGAGTGGTCGATATATACATGCCGGATATGCGGTATTCCGACAACGCTATGGCGAAAAGATATTCCGATGCCGCCGACTACGTAGAGTATAACAGGGCGGCCGTAAAGGAGATGCAGGGCCAGACGGGAGACCTCGTCCTGGACGGGAACGGCCTGGCGGAGAGGGGCCTCATCATACGGCTCCTTGCATTGCCGGGCGGGATATCCGGGATAAAGGAGAGTCTGTTATTCATAAGAGACCATCTATCGCCTAACGCGTACCTAAGCATTATGAGCCAGTACTACCCCACATTCAGGTCGCATGAGTACAGGGAACTTTCCGGACCCGTTACCGCCGCCGAATATGAGAATATAGTTGACGAGGCAAAAAAAATAGGGTTAAATAACGGATGGGTGCAGGAGAAACCCGCAAAATTCGACCCCAGATTCCGCGGAACCAATATTGAACGCAAAACGGACATAGAGTGACAATGGCAAAGAAAAGACAGGTCTCCCACGCCAGGCAGCTGGAGGCGATCTCCAAGATGAGCAAGATGATAACGTCCGATCTCTATCTTGAAGATATACTCCGCCTCATAGTGACGGTGACTGCGGAGATAATGAACTCGAAGATATGTTCGCTTATGCTTGTCGACGAAAAGACCAAAGAGCTTGTATTAAAGGCGACGCAATCTATGAGCGACGTCTACAATAAGAAACCCCGCCTGAAGATAGGGGAGGGCATAGCGGGAAAGGTCGCACTCCAGAACCGGCCGAGGGCAATATACGATATATCCAAAGAGGCGGAGTATAAGTATAAGGATATCGCAAAAAAAGAGGGGCTCAAGTCGCTCCTCTCCGTTCCCCTGGCCGTAAAGGGCAGGGTCATAGGCGTCCTGAACAACTACACGTCATATCCCCATGTCTTCACCGCCGACGAGATGAATATAATGACGACCGTGGCGAACCAGGCGGCTATAGTCATAGAGAACGGGGAGCTGATGGTGAAAACGAAGGTGGTTCAGGAAGAGCTGGAGACGCGGAAGATCGTAGAGAAGGCAAAAGGCATACTGATGCGCGAACAGAACCTTTCAGAGGAAGAGGCCTTCCGTAAGATACAGAAGCAGAGCATGGACATGAGGAAGTCGATGCGCGAGATAGCGGAGGCGATAGTCCTTATAGATACGATGAAGAAGTGAGTTAAGTATCAAAAAATTCAGCCGATTCTTGTTGACAAACCTGAAAATTGTGATATAGTATGGATGAAAGACAAAGAGGTCTTCCGGCAAAGTACGCCGGAAGACGTTTTGTTTTAAGGACTATGGCGTCTGGATCCGGAGTTTTGGATAAGGACGCTTTTTTGTTATAAGGTGAGAGCCATGAAGAATAAGATCCGGTTTGCGATAGGCCAGATAAACAGCGCGGTGGGCGACTTCAGGGGAAATGCCATCAAGATAGCCGAATATATCGAAAAGGCAAAGGCGGCGGACGCCGAGGTGATCGCCTTTCCGGAACTCGCGATCACCGGCTATCCGCCCGAAGACCTCCTGTTCAGGGCGCAATTTATCGATGAAAACCTCGCCTCGCTCGACACCATTTCGAAGGCGACGAAAGGGATAGCGGCGATAGTCGGTTTTGTGGACAGGCAAAAGAAGGATATCTATAACGCCGCGGCCGTCTTGTGTAACGGGAAGGTCGCCGGCGTATACCATAAGATATCTTTGCCGAATTACGGGGTATTCGACGAAAAGCGTTACTTTAAACCCGGGTCGGGGCCGTTCATATTCGGGATAGGGAAAACGGTATTAGGCGTAAGTATATGCGAAGACCTGTGGCAGAGGGAGGGTCCGGATAAGCGCGAGGCAGCCCCGGGGGCCCATCTCATAATAAGTATAAATGCCTCGCCTTACCACGCCGGTAAGACCAAAGAACGCGAATCGGTCATCAGGGCCCGGGCGAGAGAGGAGAGGGCTTCATTGGCGTATGTAAATCTCGTGGGCGGCCAGGATGAGCTGGTATTCGACGGACAGAGCATGATAATAGATGATTCCGGGACCATTACGCACAGGGCGGATCCGTTCAGGGAGGATCTGCTCATAGCCGATATAGAGGTAAGCGCCCGGCCCCTTGCGAAACCGGCCAAAAGACCGGTCACCCTGGAGTGCCGGGCAGAGAAGAAGACGGCGCCTGTAACCAGGAGAAAGACCGGGCCGCTTGAGCCGTCTGCCGAGATCTATGAGGCCCTGAAGCTCGGGCTTAAGGATTACATCGTGAAGAACGGCTTCCGGAAAGTTGTCCTGGGGATGAGCGGCGGCATAGATTCATCCCTTGTGGCGGCGCTTGCCGCAGATGCGCTTGGCCCCGAAAATGTCACCGGCGTATTCATGCCGTCCAGATACTCTTCGCCGGCTTCCGCGGCTGACTCGAAAGAGGTCGCCGGACGGCTTGGGATAAAATTCTTCAATGTGCCGATAGACCAGCTCTTTAAGATATACCTCCTGGCGCTCGAGCCGCATTTCGTCGGATCCGAAAGGGGTATCGCCGAAGAGAACCTTCAGGCGCGGATACGCGGGACGATCCTTATGGCCCTATCCAATAAATTCGGGTGGCTCGTCCTGATCACCGGGAATAAATCGGAGATGAGCACCGGGTACGCGACGCTTTACGGCGACATGGCGGGGGGATTCGCCCCATTGAAAGATGTGCCCAAGACGCTTGTATACAAGCTCTCCAAATACAGGAATTCTCTCGGCGAGGTGATACCGGAGACGGTCATCCGTAAAGAGCCGACTGCCGAACTGCGGCCTGACCAGAAGGACCGGGACACGCTGCCGCCATACGGGGAACTGGACCCCATACTGAAACTATACGTAGAAGAGGACCGCGATATAGGAGAGATGGTGAAAGAGGGATTCGATAAGGATACGGCGCGGAAGGTGATGGCCATGGTCGATAAGAGCGAGTATAAGAGACGGCAATCGCCTCCCGGGATAAAGATAACTCCCAAGGCCTTCGGCAGGGACAGGAGAATGCCCATAAGCAACAGGTACAGAGGTTAACGAAGACCGGGTCTTGACTCGCTGACGAGTCGTTGCTGGACGATGACGCCCTTTATAAGAGCAGAGCTGCTTATAAGGGGCTTTCTGTTTAAAGGGAAGGTAAACGTTATGAACGAAAAATTTGAACGCATATATGAGAGGTTATCCCCGACATTGAAGAGGATATGCCACCGTCTGAACGGCCATTTCTCCTTCTTCAATGACGATGACCTCCTTCAGGAGGCGGCGATAAACCTCTGGCTGCTCTTCCGGTTGGGCAAGCTGGCCGATAAGACCGACAGCTATATGCTGCAGGGGTGTTACTTCCACCTTAAGAACTACATACGCACGGCTATGGACAGGGTTGATCTTACGAGCATGAACCGCCTTGCAGAAGACGGCGATTCGACCCTCGAAGACCTCATCGCGTCCGGAGATACTGCACTCGAAGACCATGTAAACGCGTCCCTCCTGAAAGAGAGGGTAGGCGGGGCAGGGCTCACAGAAAGGGAGAAGGATGTCCTGTCCCTCTCGCTGGACGGTCTCACCGTGCGGGAGATAGGAAAACGGATGGGCATATCCCACGTCATGGTGATAAAGATACGTAAGGCGATAAGGAATAAATGCCGTTTTCTTAAAAGCTCCGGCAGGGCCGGTTACCATAATTGATCCGGTTTTACTTGTATATATGAGGCCCGCGCAGGGGCCATACACAGAGATGTGTACACAAGACGAAGGCGTTCACTGAGAGAGAACGCTTTTTTTATTACCGAGACACAGGCGTCTTACTCCCCAGAGACGGGGATGAGGCGCCTTTTTTCATGCAAAAGGGATATGCGTTAAACCGTAAGGAGAATATATGCGTAGAGTTAGAAAGATAGCATGCATCATGGCAATACACTTTTTTTGTTCGTCTGTCGGTCCTTTCCCTGCTTTTGCGGATCAGGCGGCTATTGAGAACGCGGAGCTGAAGAAAGAGATCGCGCTGTTGAAAGAGCGCTTAAATGCGCTGGAAGAGAAGGTGAAGTTATCCGAGACCAAAACCGAAAACATAGAACGCAAAGTATCGGCGCCCGGGACCGGGATGCAGGAGGCCGTAACCTCATTCGCAAAGGAGATAGAGGTCCACGGTTTCGTCGATACTTCCTATATATTCAACACGAACACTCCGGTCGCGCCCAACTCCAGGACGAACAACCTCAGGGTCTTCGATACCGAGGCAAACGGCTTTATGCTTAATATGGCCCAGATAAACTTCGAAAAACCGGTAAGCATGGAATCCCCGGTAGGGTTCCGCGTGGACCTTGACTATGGGCGGGATGCGCGGCTTATCCATTCGAACGGCCTTGGAAACACCGGGGATGAGTTTGACCTGCAGCAGGCGTATGCCCAGTTCTGCGTTCCGTTCACCCTGCCCCTGATGGAGAGGCTGACTTTCAAGGTAGGTAAATTTGCCACACTGCACGGCGCAGAAGTCATAGAGTCGGTCAATAATTGGAGCTTTTCGAGGTCATACCTTTTCGGCTACGCCATCCCGTTCACGCATACAGGCGTGAGGGCATATTACAAGCCTTTTGAGAATGTGCCGGTCGAAACATATATAGGTATAGTGAACGGCTGGGACCAGGTGGTCGATCTCAATAAGGCGAAGACCGTAGAGGCGCAGATATATATTACACCGATAGAACCGCTCTCTTTAGGGGTGGGAGGGATGTTCGGAGCGGAACGGGCCGACTCCGACAAAGACCTCAGGAACCTGATCGACCTTGTCGCCACCTATAAAGTGACCGACAAACTGACCCTTAAAGCAAATTATGATTACGGCTGGGAGAAGAACGGCGCCTCCGCATTTGCCGGCTACACAGACGGTAAGGACGCCACATGGGACGGCATTGCCGGCTACGTCAAATATGACCTCTTTGACTGGTGGTCCATAGCGGGCAGAGGCGAATTCTTTCACGACAGGGACGGCGTGCGGACCGGAGTCCTTACTAGCACAACAATGCCTGTGTCGGATTTGGAACTGTGGGAATTCACGCTCACGAACGAATTCAGATTATTCAAAAACCTCATAACGAGGTTCGAATACAGGTATGACAAGGCGAGCGGCCAGGTATTCACCAGCGACAAAACGACGTCAAATTATCAAAACACACTGTCCGCGGAAGTGATCGCCAGGTTCTAGGGCCGGGAGAAAGTTATGTCGGGGAAGATAGTGGTCTTAAAACATGTTGGATCTGAAGGTCCGGGCACCATAGCCGATTTTTTCGCAAATACAAAGTGGGACCTTAGTGTGATCGACCTGGGCAGGGAGAGTGCGCTCCTGGGCGAACTTACCAATATAGACGGGATCGTCTCCATGGGCGGACCGATGAACGCATATGAAGAGGAGCTATATCCGTTCCTGAAAGATGAGATCGCGTTCCTGAAGAAGGCAGTAGAGGAAGAGATCCCCACAATAGGAATATGTCTTGGGGCGCAGTTGCTGGCCAGGTCCTGCGGGGCGACGGTAAAGAGGGCGGAAGAGGAAGAGATCGGGTGGTACGATGTCGAATTGACCGAGGACGGCCTGCGCGATCCGTTATTCTCCGGGATACCGGCGAAGATACGCGTCTTCCAATGGCATCATGATACTTTTGAAATACCCGCGGGAGGCACGCTTATGGCAAAAGGCCGGGGTTGTTTGAACCAGGCGTTCAAGGTCGGCGCCAACGCGTATGGCCTTCAATTCCATGTTGAGGTGACCCCTCAGATGATAACAAGCTGGATAAGAGAGTGCGGCGAATTAAGAGAGGGTGCGGCCGATATCCTTTTTGAGTGTTATGAAGGCCGTGAAGCCCTCAGGGAGCTGACAGAGAAGCTCTGCCTTAATTTTTCCAGGATGATCTCGGTTTCACAAAGATCCGCAACCGGGCGAACCCCGGCCGGGCATAAAACGTTTTAACTAAAAAGGAGGCGGTTATGATAAATTCAGGCGATACGGCGTGGGTCCTGATATCGAGCGCGCTCGTGATGCTTATGACGGCGCCGGGGCTGGCGTTCTTCTACGGGGGGCTCGTGAGGCGCAAGAACGTCCTCGCGACGATGATGCAGTCGTTCTTCATCCTATGCCTCCTGAGCATCCAATGGATACTCTGGGGCTATACGCTATCATTCGGCCCTGACAAAGGGCACTTCATAGGAGGTCTTGCGTGGTTCGGCCTTAAAGGCGTGGGCATGGCCCCTAACGCCGATTATGCGGCCACTATACCGCATCTCCTCTTTATGGCATACCAGATGATGTTCGCGGTCATAACGCCGGCACTCATCACCGGCGCCTTCGCGGAGAGGATGAAGTTCTCTACATACGTTATATTCACGCTGCTATGGGCAACGCTGGTCTACGACCCCGTGTGCCACTGGGTATGGGGGACCGGAGGATGGTTGCGCGCTAAAGGGGCCCTCGATTTTGCCGGCGGCACGGTAGTCCATGTCTCCTCGGGTATAGCCGCGCTGGTCGCGGCACTGGTACTGGGTAAGAGGCGCGGTTATGGCCGTGAACCGATGAGCCCTCACAACCTGCCCCTTACGGTACTGGGCGCGGCGCTATTGTGGTTCGGGTGGTTCGGGTTCAATGCGGGGAGCGCGCTCGGCGCGAATGAGCTGGCGGTATGGGCATTCATCTCGACCAACACCGCGGCAGCGGCAGCCGCCCTCACATGGATGTTCATAGAGTGGAAGACGGTGGGAAAACCGACCATCCTTGGAGGGGCGACAGGAGCGGTAGCCGGCCTCGTTGCGATAACCCCTGCGGCCGGGTTCGTCTCTCCGATCTCCGCGATATTTATAGGGATAATAGTAGGGCTTGTATGCTACATGGCGGTGGCGGTCATAAAACTGAAACTGGCCTACGATGACTCTCTTGACGCATTCGGCGTCCACGGCGTGGGAGGTACGGTCGGCGCCCTTGCGACGGGCCTATTTGCCCAGAAGGCCATAAATCCCGCGGGGAACAACGGCCTCTTCTTCGGGAACCCTTCTCAATTCATGGTCCAGCTTACGGGCGTCCTGGCCACGATGGTATATTCCGTGGTGGTCACGTTCGTATTGTTGAAGGTCCTGGACGCCGTCATGGGTCTGAGGGTGGACGACGATGACGAGGTCGTGGGCCTCGACATTTCGCAGCACGAGGAGAGCGCATATACGTTGCTGGACTAATAGGAAAGGAAGGCACATATGAAACTTATAATCGCGATACTGCAGCCGCACAAGCTGGAGAATGTCCTGCAGGAGCTTGACAGGGACCAGATATATCTTAAGACGGTCTCGAACGTCCTCGGATGCGGGCGCCAGAAGGGACGTACCGAAGTATACCGGGGGAGGAAAGAGACCGGCAATATGCTGAAGAAGGTACGCCTCGAGATAGCCGTCAACGACAAGTACCTGCAGCCGGCCGTAAATGCTATAATGCGCGGCGCAAAGACGGGGAACATAGGGGACGGGAAGATATTTGTGCTCGACCTTGCAGAGTGTATGCGTATAAGGACCGGAGAGAAGGGCGGAGAGGCGATAGGATAAAAACTGGATTCTGGTTACCAAATCCGGCCCGTTTTTACTTGTATATACAGGTGGCTAAAATATAGGCACATTGTAGTGCCTCTTTAAGCAAAGAAGATAAGAACATAGGCGTTCGAACAGGTCAACGAAGTCGTGACCATTCGGACGCTTTTTTATTTGGTAAAAATAACGAAAGATAAAAGGAGGAATAGAGCGATGGCAAAGAAGAAAGAGATGATAGAGGTTAAGACCAAAAACCCTCTCGTGAACGGCTCATTTGACGAAAAGGCGGCGCGGTCGGTGATGAAGATGGTGAAGGATAAGGGTATCCAGATAATCGACCTGAAGTTCAATGACCTGCCCGGCCTGTGGCAGCACTTTTCCATACCGGCCACTGAGATGAAAGAGATGGACGATATCACACGTTCCATATGGGTGGACGGTATAGGGTTCGACGGCTCATCCATAAGAGGCTTCCAGAAGATACAGGAGTCGGACATGATACTCATACCCGACCCTTCGACCGCAGTCATAGACCCTGTCTGCGAAGTCCCTACGTTGAGCCTCATATGCGACATCTACGACCCTCTTTCCAGAAAGGCATACACGCGCGACCCCCGCTACATAGCCAAGAAGGCGGAGAAGTACCTCAAGACGACCGGGATCGCCGACAGCGTCTACTTCGGGCCGGAAGCCGAATTCTTCATCTTCAACGATGTCCGGTTCGACCAGACAGAGAACTCCGGCTACTACTTTATCGACTCCGATGAGGCGGACTGGAACACGGGGAGGACAGAAAACCCCAACCTGGGTTACAAGATAAGGTTCAAAGAAGGATACTTCCCTGTACCTCCGCATGATTCCTTACAGGACCTCAGGAGCAGGATAATCCTTAAGATGCTCGAATCCGGCATCAATGTGGAGGTCCATCACCATGAAGTCGCGACAGCCGGCCAGTGCGAGATAGACATGAAGTTCGACAAGCTGACAAAGATGGCCGACAACCTGCTCCTCTACAAATACATAATAAAGAACATGGCCAGGAAGAACGGGATGGTAGCGACGTTCATGCCCAAACCTCTCTTTGCGGATAACGGTTCGGGCATGCATTGTCACCAGAGCCTGTGGAAGAACGGCGTCAACCTATTCTACGACAAGAACGGCTATGCCCTGCTCAGCCAGACGGCGAAATACTATATAGGAGGGCTCCTGAAGCATGCCAACAGTTTAATGGCCTTCTGCGCCCCGACCACCAACTCCTATAAACGGCTTGTGCCCGGATATGAGGCGCCCGTCAACCTCGTCTATTCGGCCAGGAACCGTTCTGCGGCGGTACGCATACCTATGTACTCCGACAGCCCTAAATCGAAGCGTATAGAGTTCCGTCCGCCTGACCCGGCATGTAACGGCTACATCGCATTCAGCGCCATGCTGATGGCCGGCCTGGACGGCATACAGAACAAGATAGACCCGGGTGAGCCGAATGATGCCGATCTCTTTGAGCTGAACGAAGAAGAGCTTAAGAAGATACCGACCGTACCGTCATCTCTGCGAAGGGCGATCGATGCCCTGGAGGCGGACCACGAATACCTCCTCAAGGGAGGCGTCTTCACCAAAGATGTCATAGACATCTGGATAGAATACAAGAGAAAGAAAGAGATAGATTCCGTGCGGATGCGGCCGCACCCTTACGAATTCTACCTCTACTTCGATATTTAAACAGGTCCGGGCTTTCCCGCCGGCTGCCTTTTGACCGGAAAAGAGGCGGCCGGCGGAAAAAGATCAGGAACATATTTTTTTTAATAAAGGATGCCTATATTTTGGGCAAGAAACCGAAGAAGGTCAAGATGGTGACTATACTGATCTCCAGGGACGAAAAGAACATACAGCGCATACTGACCGATGCCCTGCAGAGGGAAGGGTATGGGACATCCGTAGACCTGAAGACGGATGATATGATGCGGCTAGCCGGCAAGATCAATGAACCCGGGGCGTCGACGCTGAAAGATATAATCACCAGGCTGGGGGAGTCGCTCTGCCGCGAAAAGAACGGTGTGCTGTACAGGTCTATCCTGGAGATCATCGAGAAACCGCTCATAGAATATACCCTCGAGAGGACGGAGGGAAATCAATTGAAGGCGGCCAGGATACTCGGGATCAACCGCAATACGATGCGCTCAAAGATAAAGAGGCTGAACATCGATGTCGATAGGTGGAAGGTGCCCATACAATGAACTTTCACAACGTTCCGGAAGAACAGGGATTATACGACCCGCGCTTTGAGCACGACAGCTGCGGTGTAGGATTCGTGTGCGACATAAAGGGCATACGGTCGAATGACATCATACGCCAGGCCCTGGAGGTGCTCGGACACCTTTCTCACCGCGGGGCGACCGGGGCCGATCCGAAAACTGGCGACGGAGCCGGCATCCTTATGCAGATGCCGCACAAATTCTTTTCTACGGTTTGCGACAGGGCAGGTATAGCGCTTCCGGGCGAGGGCGATTACGGCTCAGGCCTCGTATTCTTATCCCGTGACCCGGAAGAAAGGAAGTCCCATAAACGCATCTTCGAAAAGATCGTAAGGGAAGAGGGGCAGGTCTGCGCCGGTTGGCGGGCGGTCCCGGTAGACGATTCCGATATAGGGCTAGCGGCGCGCGAGACGGAACCGGTGATAGAACAGGTCTTCATAACGAAGGGTAAGGGGGTCTCCGATATCTTCGATTTTGAGAGGAAGCTCTATCTGATCCGAAGGCGCGTCGAAAACGCGATAAGGGGCGGCGGGGCCGCAGGCAAGGTCTCCTTTTACGTCACAAACCTGTCGTGCCGGACATTCTCCTACAAAGGCCTCCTGACGCCTTCTCAGACGGGAAATTTCTTCCCCGACCTGAAAGACCGGGCAATGGAAAGCGCCATATGCGTCGTCCATTCGCGCTACAGCACCAATACGTTCCCGACATGGGACCTTGCCCAGCCGTTCCGTTTCCTGGCCCACAACGGGGAGATAAACACCCTGCGCGGCAATATAAACTGGATGCATGCGAGGGAAGGTCTCTTGAAGAGCAGGCTCTTCGGGAAGGACATCAGGAAGATAATGCCTGTCATAGTTCCCGGCGGCAGCGATTCGGCGAACATCGATAATGTCTTTGAACTGCTCGTACTGTCCGGCAGGTCTATGCCTCACGCGATGAGCATGCTCATACCGTCCGCATGGGAAGAGAACGGTCTCATGAAGAAGAAGATAAAAGACTTCCACAGGTACCACGCCTGCCTGACCGAACCATGGGACGGCCCGGCGGCCATAGCGTTCACGGACGGGACGAGGGTCGGCGCTGTATTGGACCGGAACGGCCTGCGCCCCGCTCGGTACATAATAACGAAACGGGATCTTGTCGTCATGGCCTCGGAAGTAGGGGTGCTCGATATCAACCCTTCGGATATACTCGTCTCCGCGAAACTTGAGCCGGGCAAGATGTTCTTCATAGATACCGCCGAGGGGCGCATAATAGACGACGATGAGATAAAGGGCGGCCTCGCATCCGGGGCTCCCTACTCCGCATGGCTCGATTCGCACCTTGTCGACCTTGAGGACTTGCCCGACGGAAAAGTGCCCGCCGATAAGGGGGATCTCCAGACGGCCCTGAAGGCGTTCGGTTATACCAGGGAAGACCTGAAGATGATCATCAAGCCGATGGCTGAAAAGGGGGTTGAGCCGATCGGTTCCATGGGAAACGACACGCCGCATGCGGCGCTATCGGAGGTCCCGCAGCTTATTTACAGCTACTTCAAACAGCTGTTCGCACAGGTGACTAACCCGGCCATAGACCCCATACGCGAAGAGCTCGTCATGAGCCTGGAGACGTATCTCGGCCCGGAGGGGAACCTCCTGGACGAAACGGATGAGCATTGCCGGCGGCTCAGGGTGAAACGGCCAATACTCACTAACGAGGAACTGGCGAAGATACGCGCGATAAAGAAGAACGGCTTCAGGACAAAGACGATATCCACCCTCTTTGACCCATCCGATAAGGACGGGTTTGAAAATACGCTATCGTCGATATGCCGCAAGGTCTCTTCCGCGATACGGGAAGGGTGTACCTTCATCATATTGAGCGACCGCGGCGTCGACAGGGACCATGCGGCCCTGCCGGCCCTTATGGCGATCGGCGCCGTCCACCACCATCTCGTCAGGAAGGCATTGCGGACGAGGATAGGCATCATAGTGGAAAGCGGAGAGCCGCGCGAGGTGCACCATTTCGCGCTCCTCTTCGGCTACGGCGCGGACTGCGTCAACCCGTACCTGGCCTATGAGACGATCGGCCATCTTAAGGCAACGGGCGAACTCTCTCCGAACGTTAAAGTTGCGCTCAAGAATTATATTGCGGCGGTGAACAAAGGCATAATGAAGGTCCTTTCCAAGATGGGGATATCGACGCTCCAGAGCTACAGGGGCGCCCAGATCTTCGAGGCGCTGGGCCTGAATAAAGACGTGGTGGAGAGGTGTTTTGCAGGGACCGTCTCCAGGATAGGCGGATCCGATCTCAACGCCATCCAGGAAGAGTACCTTTCGAGGCACAGGGAGGCATACCCGGCAGGAGTCTACCCGCAGCCGTATCTCGCCTCGGGCGGCATCTACCAATGGAAAAAGGACGGGGAGTTCCACCTCTGGAACCCCGACAGCATAGCGGCCCTTCAGGACGCCGCAAGGAAGGACGACTATCCAAGGTATAAGGAGTTTGCAAAACTTATCAATGACCAGCGGGAACACCCGACTACCCTCAGGGGCCTCCTCGCCTTCAGGAAAGCGGTGCCGATACCCATCGACGAAGTAGAACCCGTTGAAGATATAGTGAAACGCTTCGCGACGGGCGCCATGAGCTTCGGGTCCATAAGCAGGGCCGCGCATGAAACGATAGCGATAGCGATGAACCGCCTCGGCGGGCGCTCAAACACGGGAGAGGGCGGAGAAGACCCCGCAAGGTTCAGTCCCCTCCCGAACGGCGATTCGGTCCGGAGCTCCGTCAAACAGGTCGCATCAGGGAGATTCGGCGTCACCATAAATTACCTTGTGAACGCTGATGAGCTCCAGATAAAGATCGCCCAGGGTGCCAAGCCCGGAGAAGGAGGCCAGCTGCCCGGACATAAGGTCAGCGCCACCATCGCCAAAACCCGTTATACTACACCCGGCGTCACGCTCATATCTCCGCCGCCGCACCACGACATATACTCGATCGAAGACCTCGCCCAGCTTATCTTCGACCTCAAGAACGCAAACCCCAGGGCGCGCATAAGCGTGAAGCTCGTATCCGAGGCAGGGGTTGGTACGGTCGCGGCAGGGGTGGCAAAAGGGCATGCAGACATGATATTGATCGCGGGAGGGGACGGGGGCACCGGCGCCTCCCCGTTAAGTTCCATACGCCACGCCGGGCTGCCCTGGGAACTGGGGCTTTCGGAGACGCACCAGACGCTCGTCCTCAACAGGCTGAGGAGCAGGGTACGCCTCCAGACGGACGGTCAGATGCGTACAGGCAGGGACGTGGCAATAGCGGCGTTATTGGGCGCCGAGGAGTTCGGGTTCAGCACCGCCGTACTAATAGTCATGGGATGCGTCATGCTGCGCCATTGCCATCTCAACAACTGTTCCCTGGGCGTAGCGACCCAGGACGCTGCCCTGGAGAAGAGATTTTCCGGGAGGCCCGAGCATATCATTAATTATTTCCATTTTGTGGCACAGGAGCTGCGCGAGATCATGGCTTCTCTGGGTATAAGGAAGATCGACGACATGGTAGGGAGGACCGACCTGCTCGAAACAGATGAGAATATCTGCCGTAAGAAGACGCGCATGATAGACCTCTCAAAGGTACTCTACAGGCCGGCCGCGGGTCCGGAGAACGGCGTACACCGGACAAGATACCAGGACCATGGGATCGACAGTGTCCTGGACCTCAGACTGATCGAACTGTCGAAAGATGCCCTGGAAAAGAGAGCGCCGGTGCTGGTGAGATCCGTCATCCGCAATACCGACAGGACGACCGGCGCCATGCTGAGCGGCCGCGTCTCGGCTCTTTACGGCGAAGAGGGCCTGCCCGAAGATACCATACACTGCGGGTTCAAAGGCGTTGCGGGGCAGAGCTTCGGCGCCTTCCTCGCAAAAGGGATCACCTTTGAGCTTGAGGGTATGACCAACGACTACGTCGGTAAAGGCATCTCGGGCGGAAAGATAATAGTATATCCGGACAGGCGTACGGACTACCTCCCGGAAAAGAATATACTGATAGGCAATACGACGTTTTACGGCGCGATAAGCGGTGAGGCATACATAAGGGGCATAGCCGGAGAGCGCTTCGCCATACGCAATTCCGGGCTCTACGCGGTCGTCGAGGGCCTCGGAGACCATGGATGCGAATACATGACCGGCGGCAGGGTGGTCATCCTGGGAAAGACCGGGAGGAATTTTGCGGCAGGCATGTCCGGAGGGATAGCTTACATTTACGATGACCCGCGTTTCGCCTCCAAATATAACAGGGAGATGGTCGAGCTGGAAGAGCTGTCAGAGAGCGACATAGAGACGCTGCGGACGCTCATATCCAACCACCATCGCTACACCGGAAGCGCCGTCGCCGGGAAGATACTCGATAATTTCCAATACGAGGTGCGGGCTTTCATCAAGGTCATGCCGGTAGAATATAAACAGGTCCTGGGCCAGAGAAAAAGCGCGGGAAAACCGGACCTGGTAGAGGTGTCCGATGGGTAACCCGAACGGTTTTTTAAAAGTGAAGCGCGACACATTCGCCTACAGGCCCGTATGCGAGCGCCTGAAGGATTACCGCGAGGTCACGGCCATCCCCGGCGCCGCCCATTCGGAAGACCAGGCATCCCGTTGCATGGACTGCGGCACGCCGTTCTGCCACTGGGCCTGCCCGATAGGCAACTACATACCGGAATGGAACGACCTCGTCTTCCACAAACAATGGGCAAAGGCATTCGAGCTCCTGCGCGCGACCAACAATTTCCCCGAGATCACAGGGCGGCTATGTCCCGCTTTATGCGAATATTCATGCGTCCTCGGGATAAACGACGACCCGGTGACCATAAGGGAGAACGAACTGGCGATAATCGAGAACGCTTTCAAGAGAGGCATAATAAAGCCGGTCCCGCCCGGGCGGAGAAGCGGGAAGAGGGTCGCCGTAATAGGGTCCGGTCCGGCCGGCCTGGCGGCGGCTGACCAGCTTAACAGGGCGGGCCACAGCGTGACCGTTTTTGAGAGAGACGATAAGGCAGGGGGCATATTACGGTATGGCATCCCGGACTTCAAGCTGGAGAAGCGCATAATCGACCGGCGCCTGAATATACTGGAAAGGGAAGGGGTAGAATTCGTGATCCGGACTGAGGCGGGGTGCGATATAAAGACGACGGCGCTCATAAAAGATTTTGACGCCTTATGCCTTGCGGGCGGAAGCCGCGTGCCGCGGGACCTCCGGATAGAGGGGAGAGACCTTAAAGGCATACACTTTGCCATGGAATACCTGATGCAGGCGAACAGGCGCGCCTCAGGCGAAACCATATCTGCCGACAGGCTGATAGATGCCCGGGATAAACGCGTCGTCGTGATAGGCGGCGGTGATACGGGCGCGGATTGCGTGGGCACGGCTCACAGGCAGGGGGCAAGGTGCGTGGTGCAGCTGGAGGTGATGCCAAAACCGCCGTCGGGCAGGACGGACAGCCAGCCATGGCCGAGATACCCGCTCATATTGAAGACGTCGACAAGCCATGAAGAGGGCGGAGAACGCCACTGGTCCGTCTCTACAAAAAGGTTTGAGGGAAAGGGAGGGCACGTCAGTAAGATCGCATGCGTCCGCCTCGAAGCCGTGATGACGGGTAAAGGTGCCGCCCCGGAGATGCGGGAGATGGCCGGGAGCGATTTTTACATCGACGCAGACCTGGTGATACTGGCCATAGGATTCGTACATCCGGAAAGGAGCGGGCTTCTCGACTCTCTGGGGATCGATCTGGATGGCCGCGGACAGGTAAAGACCGACGGCCGTTTCATGACCTCCATGAAAGGCGTATTCGCCTCTGGCGATATGCGCCGGGGGCAATCCCTGATCGTCTGGGCCATCTCCGAAGGCAGGCAGGCGGCACATTACATAGACCTATACCTTATGGGAAAGACCGTACTGCCAAAATTTTAGTTGAAATATGGCACATCCTGTGCTATAGTACCGCCTGTAAGACGGGTGGAAGCATAGAAGCTCACCTGGAACGCAAGGTAAGCTTCTTTTATTTTGTTACCTTATATGAAAAACGAGATATATCTTTTATCGGCAGTCCTTGTACCGACCGTAGGGGCATTTCTCCTTCCGCTTGCCGGTTCGGTTTCGGTCCGGTTCAGGAACGCGCTCGCCCTCATACTCGTGTCTGTATCTTTACTGGCTTCCGCGGCCCTGATCCCGGCGCTTGGGTCCGGCACGGTCGTGAAGGCGGTCATACCTTTCTCGCCCGGGTTCGATTTCGTCCTTGTCGCAGACCACCTCGCCGTATTCATGGCCATCGTCTCATCTTTCATAGGCGCCGTCATCGTCTTCTACTCTTTCGGGTATATAAGCCACTACAAAAACCAGAATGAATACTATCTGATGGTAGTACTATTCCTCGGATCGATGATGGGGCTGGTCTTCTCGGGCAACCTCATCTTCCTGTATATGTTCTGGGAGATGACCGCCCTGGCCTGCTGGCGCCTGATAGGATTCTTCAGGGAACGTCAGCATGTATTGCGGGCGGACAAGGCATTCCTTGTCACCGTCTTCGGAGCGCTCGTAATGCTCATAGGGTTCATCTTGATCTACACCCAGACAGGTTCCTTCGAGCTTTCCGTGATAAAAGAGAAACTGCAGGCTACGCCCGTTTCGGACACGGCGGTCCTGCTTATCCTTGTCGGCATATTTTCGAAGTCCGCGACGCTCCCGTTCCATACCTGGCTCCCGGATGCCGGCGTCGCGCCGTCACCGGTAACGGCCCTTCTCCATGCGGCAGTCCTGGTGAAGATCGGCGTTTACGTATTTGCGCGGCTCTTTATCGCCACCTTCAGCGTCAGCGCCATGTGGCACGTAGCGATACCGGCGGTCGTCGCGGTGAGCGCCCTCGTCTCGGCCGGGGCCGCACTCGTGGAAACGGACATGAAAAGGATCATAGCCTATTCAACGGTAAGCCAGCTTGCATTCATATTCTTCGGCTTCGCCGTGGGTAACGACGTGGGCATAGCCGGGGCCCTGCTTTATATACTTATGCACGGCCTCGCAAAGGGAGGGCTCTTCCTATGCGCGGGCATAGTGGAGCAGAATACACATACCAAAGATATAACGAAGATGGGCGGCCTCATGCAGACGATGCCTATAACGGCCGTATCTTTCATCATCTGCGCATTTTCGGTGATGGGCCTGCCACCTTTCGGCGGCTTCTTCAGCAAATATCTGGTATTCTCCGGCGCGATCAACTCCGGGCAACTGGCCGTCACCTCCGTCTTCCTGGTGGGTGCATTCCTGACCATAATGTATCTATTGAGGATATTCAACCTTATATTTCTCGGTGAGCAGAAGGTCCGCGCGACAGAGGCATCTGCGACTATGCTCATTTCGGTCGCGCTCCTGGCCGCGCTCTCGCTGGCGGCGGGGGTATGCATATATTATCCGTCTATCTTCACCCAGACGGCGGTCAGACAGATGTTAGGTACCCTATGACAAATATACCCCTTTATCTCTTCATACTTGTTCCTGTTGCGGCCGGGATCGCTGTGCTCTTCGTGCCGGGAAAGGCACGGTATATCAAAGAGACGATATCGCTTCTTGCCGCGGTCCTTCTCTTCGTATTTTTGACTGCGCTGAAGGGGCAGGAGGTACATTCCGCCCTCACCTGGTTATCACCGGGGATAGAATTTTCGCTGCGCCTGTACCATTTTAACGCGTTCATAATCCTCGCAACCTCGTTCTTCGGCCTTTTGACCATCCTCTATTCCAGCGTATTCATGGCCGGCAAGGACCGCTCCAACCAGTTCTATTCGTACCTGCTGATATCCATCGGCTTCGCCAACGGCGCCGTCCTGGCGGATAACCTGATCGTCCTCCTCTTCTTCTGGGAGGGGCTTCTCGTCACCCTCTTCGGTATGATCGCCATCGGCAATAAGAACGCTTTCAAAACGGCAACCAAGGCGTTGATCATAGTCGGCATAAGCGACCTTATCATGATGGCCGGCATCGCGCTTTCGGCCCACCTCGGCGGGACGTTCGAGATATCGAAGATGAAGCTGACGGTCGACGGGCTGGGGGGAGTTGCATTCATACTGCTCATAACGGGCGCCGTCGCAAAAGCCGGCTCTATGCCTTTCCATACCTGGATACCGGATGCCGCCGTCGACGCGCCGCTGCCGTTCATGGCGTTCGTCCCGGCAGCGCTGGAAAAACTTATAGGCATATATCTCCTCACGCGCATCTCGCTCGACATCTTCACCCTTACACCTCATTCGTGGGCAAGCACGGTCCTCATGGCGATAGGTTCGATAACTCTCTTCCTTGCGGTAATGATGGCATTGGTGCAGAAGGACTATAAACGGCTCCTGTCTTACCACGCCATAAGCCAGCTCGGCTACATGGTCCTGGGCATAGGCACATTCACGCCGGTCGGGATCGTCGGCGGCATATTCCACATGATAAATAATGCGTTATATAAGAGCGGCCTCTTCCTGACCGGAGGGGCGGTGGAGCGGCAGGCGGGGACTACAGACCTGGATAAACTGGGAGGCCTGGGCAGGCAGATGCCGGTCACGTTCGCGTGTTTCATCATAACGGCCCTTTCCATATCCGGGGTGCCGCCGTTCAACGGTTTCTTCTCCAAAGAGCTTATATACGACGGCGCGCTGGAATGCGGACGCATCTTTTATATCGCCGCGATAGCAGGATCCTTCCTGACGGCGGCCTCATTCCTGAAGCTGGGGCACGCGGCATTCCTCGGGAAGGGGAGAGAGCCCGGGATGTCGAAGGTAAAAGAGGCGCCGGTCCTTATGCTCATACCGATGGCCGTAATCGCGGCGGTCTGTGTCATATTCGGCGTATGGAACTCTTTTCCTATCAACGGGCTGATCGTACCTATCCTGGGTGAGGCGCGCGCTCATGGGCATATCTTCTCGGGATTCCCGGCCAACGCGACGCTCGTCCTTATAACCGTCGCCGTACTGGTCGCGGCGCTCGTGAACCATATCTACGGCGTAAGGCGCACGGGAAGAGGGGCCGGGGCAGTCGACCATATCCATCACGCGCCCGGGCTCCGCTATATCTATGATAAGGCGGAGAGGGGATACCTCGATCCGTATAACATATGGAGCCGGGCAGTGAAAGTTTTTTCCGCCGCGGCCATGTTATTCGACAGGACCATAGATCTCATCTACGACCGCCTCGTGGTGGGGGCGGCGTCCTTCTCTTCGTCCGCTATCAGGGGGCTGCACAACGGAAATTATAAGACATATATGCTCTGGTCGATGATAACCGCCGCCATCCTCATCGCCATTATCGCGGGGGTGATATAGATGCCTTACCTGTTCATACTGATGCCGATGATCGGCATAATGATCCTGAATATATTTTTCGGGAAGCGCCTGAAACGCTTTGCCTTCTGGTTTGCGTTCGCGCTCTTCTTTACACAGATGATCATAGCCGTATTTCACCGCCTTATCACGGTGGAAACAGGATCCGGCTATACCGATATCTTCTTTAAAGCCGATTTTTTAACGGACCACCTCAGCTTCATAATGCTTCTCTCCATAGGTATCGTCTCTTTCGCAAGCATCCTCGTCTCGCGTCATGCCATACCTGAAGATAAGAGCAGGTTCAAGTTCATAAACCTTCTTATGGTGGCGTCCATCGGCATGAGCGGTATCGCCATAGTGAAGGACCTCTTTTCGCTTTACGTATTCCTTGAGATAACATCGATATCGGCGTTCATCCTGATCGCATTCCAGAGGGACATCCTCGGGCTTGAGGGTTCATTCAAATATATAATGCTCTCGGCCCTGGCGACTATAGCGATGCTCGTGGCCATAGCGATATTCCTGCTCATATCGGAGAGCACCTCATTCGACTCGATAGCCGCCGCCCTCAAGGACTCGCGCTCGAGCCGCCTGGTGCTCTTAGCCATAGGCCTCTTCCTGTGCGGCCTGTTCATAAAAGGAGGCGTGGTCCCTTTTCACGGATGGCTTCCGGACGCATATTCCGCGGCGCCCGCACCCGCATCGGTGCTCCTTGCGGGCATAGTCACGAAGGCCTGCGGCATCTACGGTATAATAAGGGTGGTGACCTCCGTCTTCGGTTTTGACGAAACGATCAAAAATATCCTGCTCATCGCCGGCACGGTCTCTATGCTGGTAGGCGCCGTCGCGGCGCTCGGGCAGAAGAACCTTAAGAGGATGCTTGCCTACTCGAGCATAAGCCAGATAGGGTACATAGTCGTCGGTTTCGGCACGGGCACGGCGCTGGGAATCGCGGGGGCGATATTCCATTTCTTCAACCATGCGATATTCAAATCGCTCCTTTTCGTGAATGCGTCGGCCCTGGAGATGGAGACGGGCACCAACGAGATGGATGCGATGGGAGGGGTATCCGAGAAGATGCCGGTCACGGGCACCACATCCATCATCGGCTTTCTCTCGGCCTCAGGCATACCGCCGCTCGCGGGGTTCTGGAGCAAGCTTATTATAGTGATAGCATTATGGAAGACCGGAAATTACTTATACGCGGTGATAGCGGTGCTTGCGGGGATCATCACGCTGGCATACCTCCTCACCATGCAGAGAAGGATATTCTTCGGTAAACTTGCCGCCGGGCTGGAAAACCTGAAAGAGGCGGGGCCGGGGATCACGACGGCGGCGATATTCCTGGCCGCCATAACGATTGTCGCGGGGATATTCTTCCCTTTAATATTCGATAAATTGATCATGCCGATGAACGGGATGGCTTTATTCTAAAGAGGGGATAGATGACGCTCGATACGTTTCTTCTTGCAGTGACATTGGCTTTCTCGCTGTGGACGGTCATGGCCAAAAGCCTGCTCCGTTCCGCCATAGGGCTGGCCGCCACGAGCGTGGCGGTGACGGTTCTCATGTTCAGGCTGAATTCGCCGCTCGCGGCGGTATTCGAACTATCCGTCTGCTCGGGTCTCATCACGGTCATATTCATAAGCACCATAAGCCTCACAAAGCCCCTGGCCGCAAAAGAGGCGATCGAAGCGGGGAAGGCGCACGTAAGGCGATTCCGATACCTGTTCGTCCTGGTTGCAGCCGCCGGCATCGGGATGCTCTTCCTGAACCTCGTACCGGACTTCAAGCCACATTGCTCCGCGGCCGCTTCCGATGCGCGCGCCATACTGTGGAACTTCAGGCAGATGGACCTCTTCGGGCAGATAATAATCATCATAGTGGGGGCGCTGGGCGTGGTGGTGCTTTTTGCGGAAAGGGGCAAAGATGAGCGGTGACATGCTGCAGGTGACCCTCTCTTTCGGGTTCTTTATAGTGCTTATCTTCATAACCGGATTTTACTGCCTGCTGGTGACGCGTAACCTTATACGCGCGCTCATATCCATAGAGCTTCTCATGAAGGCGGTGACGCTGCTCTTCATGGTAGTCGGATATGTCACTAACCGCACGGCGCTGGCCCAGGGCTTGATAATAACCGTCATCGTGATAGAGGTGGTCCTTGCCGTCGTTGTCGGCGGCGTCATATTGAGCATATTTACACGGAACAATTCTATCGATGCCTCTCTCCTGAAGAAATTGAAAGGTTAATGGCATGACCGATCTCATACTTCTGCCACCGGTAAGTTTTATCATAGTCCTGGCCGTCATGATGGCCATGGCAAAGCTCTTTTCGCGGCTCGCTTTCAAGAGCAGGGGGAAGGACGGAGATATGCGAAAGTCCTATGCGTGCGGGGAGGACGTCCCGTCCGGCCAGGCACAACCCGATTACGGCCAGTTCTTCCCGTTTGCCTTCTTCTTCACGGTGCTGCACGTAGTCGCGCTTACGATATCGACCATACCCGCCGTCACGGCGGGATCGTCCCTGATCGCGCTCGTATATATATCCGGGGCGGTCACAGGATTATTCATACTGTTCAGGAGATGATATGAAGTTTACGGAAAAGGTGACTAACTGGGCGCGGATCAAGTCGCCGTGGATACTCCACTTCAATACCGGGGCCTGCAACGCCTGCGACATAGAGATCATCGCGGCGCTCACCCCGCGATATGACCTGGAACGTTTCGGGGTGCAGCTCAAGGGCACTCCCAGGCATGCGGATGTGCTCATCTGCTCCGGGCCGGTCACAAAACAGGTCAAGTCGCGGCTGAGGCGTATTTACGAGCAGATGCCGGAACCGAAATTCGTCGTAGCCGTAGGGACCTGCTCCTGCTCCGGCGGCGTCTTCGACGGGTGCTATAGCGTGGAATCGGGCGTGGATAAGGTAATACCGGTAGCGGCGTACATACCCGGCTGCCCGGCCAGCCCCAAGGCGATAATAGACGGGGTCGTAAAATTGCTGGTGAGCCTCGAGGAGAAGGAAGAGAGGGAGAAGAGATGACCGCTGAAGAGACGATCGTCTCCGGATTCCAGGATAAGTTCGCGAACCTTGCCGGGAAGATAAGGGTGGCCAGGCAGAGGCGCATCTTCATAGAAGGCGTCGATCACCTTAATTTTTCTGAAGTATTCGATTACGCGGTGCGGGAGCCGGGATTCTCGATCCTGCTTACCATAACCGGACTGGACGAAGGCCAGACGCTCGGTTTCATATACCACATGGCAAGGCCGGACGGGATCATACTCAATATCAAGACATCCGTCCCGAAAGAGAGACCTGTCCTGAAGACGGTCTGCCGCACCTTCCCCGGCGCAGAGAACTACGAACGCGAGGTGGCCGATCTTTTAGGCGCGGTGATCGAGGGGCTCCCGGAGGGGAAACGTTACCCGCTGCCGGACGATTGGCCGGCCGGGCAGTACCCGCTGCGGAAGGACTGGAAACCCGAAACCAAAGACGAGAAGGAGACACAGTAATATGCATAAAGTGGTGATCCCCATAGGACCTCAGCACCCAGCGCTCAAGGAACCGGAGAGCTTCAGGGTCACGCTGCAGGGAGAACGCATCATGGCATTCAGCGCGCGGCTCGGTTACAACCACCGCGGCATCGAGAAAGCGTGCGAAGAACGCACATACACACAGGACGTCTATCTGGCGGAACGCGTATGCGGGATATGCTCGCATGCCCATTCGACATGTTTTGTCCAGGCGGTCGAGGAGATAGCCGCTCTCGCGGTACCTAAGCGAGCCCTGTACATCAGGACACTGGTGGGCGAACTGGAGAGGATACACAGTCATCTCCTGTGGCTCGGGGTGGCGGGACACGAGGTGGGATTCGACACCCTTCTCATGTACACGTGGCGCGACCGGGAGATCGTGATGGATATCCTGGCATCCCTTACGGGCAACCGCGTGAACTACGGGATAAACACCATAGGCGGTGTCCGGCGGGATATAACGCCGGAACAGGCAAAATATGTCCTCGCAGGTATCAATAAACTGGAAGAGCGGACCAAATATTACATACAGGTGGCCAAGGAAGAGGTGACATTGATACAGCGTTTATCGGGCGTAGGCATGCTGTCGCACGAAGCCGCAATAAAACTCGGCGCCGTAGGCCCGACCGCGCGCGCTTCCGGGGTGGACAGGGACACGCGCCGCGATGACCCGTATGCCGCATACGGAGAGCTGGACTTCAAGGTCGTCACGGATGACCACAACGACGTTTACGGGAGGACCCTGGTGAGGATGGGCGAGCTCATGGAGTCGTATAAGATGATCCGGCAGGCCCTGAAGAAGATGCCGGACGGCCCCATAACCGTAAAGGCGCCCCGCAAGATACCGGCAGGGGAGGCGGTAAGCCGTTACGAAGCCCCGCGCGGAGAGGACGTGCATTACGTCAAGTCGAACGGTACGGAGAGACCGGAAAGGGTGAAGATGAGGGCGCCCACCCTGGCGAATATGCAGACCGTGGCCACCATGCTCAAGGACAGGAATCTCGCGGATCTTCCGATAGTGATAGCCGCGATAGACCCGTGCTTCTCCTGCACGGACCGCCTGACGCTCGTAAAAGATCTTTCAACCAGGGAGAGGAAGGTCATGAAGTGGGAAGAGCTCCATTCATACAGCATGGGCTGGTACAACGCAAAGGGTATAGAATTTTCGGAGCTTAACAAAAAATTAAAAAGGCTGATGGCAGGAAGGCGCTGATGCTCATTTCGATAGTAAACATCCTCATATTCCCGGGTTTTCTGTTCCTGGCCGTTTTAGGGTTTGCCGCCGAATACATAGACCGTAAACTTTACGCGCGGCTGCAGAACAGGGTGGGTCCGCCGTGGTATCAGCCCGCCGCCGACTTCATAAAACTTCTGGGAAAAGAAGATATAGTGCCTGAGGAGGCGAACCCGGCAATATTCAAATTGATGCCGATATTCGCCCTCACGGCCACAATCACCTCCATATCCTATATCCCGCTGTGGGGGGAGAACGCCCTCTTCTCGTTCAACGGAGACCTCATAGTGGTCCTGTATCTTCTGACGCTTCCGACCATCACCTATTTCCTCGGCGGATGGTATTCGACCTCTCTCTTCTCCAGGATAGGCGCAGTCAGGGCGCTCACGCAGCTCTTCGCGTACGAGGTGCCGTTCTTCATAAGCATACTGGCACCGGCGATGCTCGCCAATACCTGGTCGTTAAGCGAGATGGCCGCCTTCTATGCGGACCACAGCTGGTACTGGCTCTTCAATATCCTGGGATTCGCCATATCGCTCGTGGCGCTCCTGGGTAAGCTGGAAAAGGTGCCGTTCGATATCCCTGAGGCGGAGACCGAAATAGTGGCCGGCACGTTCACGGAATACAGCGGCCGTCTCCTTGGCCTCTTCCGCCTGAACCTCGATATAGAACTTGTCGTATGTTCCTCTCTCCTGGCGGCCGTTTACCTTCCTTTCTGGCTCGATCTCCCTGCGGTCACCGGCTTCCTGGTATTCCTGGCCAAGGTCCTGTTCATAATCTGTCTTCTATCTTTCCTCAGGACGCTCTTCGCGCGCCTGCGCATAGACCAGATGGTCGCATTTTGCTGGAAGGTCCTTGCGCCGTGCGCATTTGTACAATTTTTGTTTGACCTCTATGCGAAAGGGTTCCTGGTGAAGATATGATACGCCCCGGAAAGATGATACGACAGCTCCTGGAATCTTTTTTCAGGCGTCCCGCAACGACAAAATACCCCTTTATGAAGAAGGCGACCGACATGCCGGAACATTTCCGGGGGAAGCTCCTGTTCCATCCGGAGAAATGCATCGGCTGCAAAATGTGCATGAGGGACTGCCCGTCGAACGCCATCACCATAAAGAAGGTGGGGGAGAAGAAGTTCGAAGCCGAAATAGACCTGGGCAAATGCATATACTGCGCACAGTGCGTCGACACGTGCCCGAAAAAAGCGCTTGAGGCCACCGGAGAGTTCGAGCTCGCCTCTCTGGACCGCAAAAAACTTAAGGTCACATTCCGTGCAGACGATAAAGTCGCTCCTCAAGGATAGGCTCACCGGCGCTAAGAGGATAGCCGTCCTGGGCGTCGGCTCGGACCTGAGGGCCGATGACGAAGCCGGCCTCCTTGTGGCGAAAGGACTGCTGAAGAACAGCCCGTCCCGGAAGGGCAGGGTCCCGATCGCGGCCTTCATAGGAGCTACCGCCCCCGAGAACCTTACCGGAGAGATAAAACGTTTTAAGCCCTCGCACCTCCTCATAATCGACAGCGCGGAGTTCGGCAATAAGCCCGGCACGATCCTCGTGTTGAAGCCGGCCGACATAAAAGAAGGGGTGACCTTTTCCACACACCTCATGCCGGCCAGGATCCTGTCCGAATATTTTCATACCTCCATGAAATGCGACATAACCATAATAGGCATCCAGCCCGGGACGATGAAGTTCGGCAAGCCCGTATCGAAATCGGTAAAGAGCGCGGCGAAAGAGGTCATCGCGGCCATCCTCAGCGCGGCGAAACGCTGATCAGTCTATGCGCTACAAGATGATCATCTTCGACATAGACGGCACCATCACCACCCATATAAGTTCCTGGCGCTACATACACGAAAAGCTGCGCATGTGGGACGATATCGCCTTCCGTTATCAGAAGAGGTTCCTGGCCGGGAAGATAAGCTACAGGAAATTCTGCGAACTCGATGCCGCGCACTGGAGAGGCCTGCCCGAGGCGCGCATACGCCGCATATTCGGGACCGTCCGGTATTCAAAGAACGCGGCGCGCTACATAAGGAAACTTAAAGAGGCGGGGTTCATACTGGTCGCCGTCTCTACCGGGTTACAGTTCATGGCCGACAGGATAAAAAGAGAGCTCGGGTTCGATCACGCCGTATCGAATGAGCTCGCTTGCCGGGGAGGCATCATCACAGGCAGGGTCAAGATCAATATATCGCACGGAGCAAAGGGAAAGATACTTAAGAAGATATTCAGGCGCTTCGGGGTCAGGCCGGATGAGGTGATAAGCGTGGGGGACAGCGAAGGAGACATCCCGCTCGCTAAGAATTCCGGATACTCGATAGCGTTCAACTCCTCCAGCGCCCGTCTCTCGAAGATCGCCGACTATGACTGCAGGACGAAGGATTTCGGTGAAGTATACAAAAAGATACTGAGGATAACATATGAATAAGGGATTCCTCCCGGCCTCCGCAGAAGAGATGGAACGGCGCGGCTGGAAAGAACCGGATATCGTCCTGATCACCGGCGACGCCTATGTGGACCACCCGTCCTACGGCACTGCTCTCATCGGAAGGGTGCTCGAATACGCCGGATTCCGGGTTGGGATAATAGCGCAGCCTGACTGCAGCCGTACGGACGACTTCAAAAGACTCGGAAGGCCGAAACTCTTCTTCGGGGTCACCGCGGGAAACCTCGATTCTATGGTGGCCAACTATACGGCCAACCGGAAGATACGCACCGGTGACGATTATTCTCCGGGCGGCAGGGCAGGCCTGAGGCCGGACAGGGCGACCATCGTCTACACAAATAAGATAAAGGAAGCGTTCCCCGGGGCTGTCGTCGTAATAGGCGGGATGGAAGCGAGTATGAGGCGGCTGGCCCATTACGATTACTGGTCCGATACGGTCCGCCGCTCCGTATTGTTCGATGCCAAGGCCGATATACTAGTATACGGGATGGGGGAGAGGCAGATCACCGAGATCGCGCGCCGCCTGAGGCAGGGTGACCCCATAAAGGCGCTGGATGATATAAGGGGGACCGTTACGGCGCGCGGGGACTTAAGCGGTATCGATGGCTATATCGAGATCCCGTCGTTCGATTCGGTCAAGTCAGATAAGGATGCTTTCAATAAAGCGCTGAAGACGGTCTATTCACAGGCAGACCCGTTCCGCGGCAGGACGATAGTCCAGCGGCACGGCGACAGGTTCGCCGTACATCATCCTCCGGAACTCCCGTTAAAGACGGGAGAGATGGATAAGCTCTATAGCCTGCCGTATCTGCGTAAGCCGCATACCATATACGACGGCATCGGCGCCATCCCCGGTTTCGAGATGGTCAGGTTCTCCGTCACCTCCCACCGCGGATGCCCCGGCGGTTGTAACTTCTGCTCTCTATACCTCCACCAGGGCAGGATCGTCCAGAGCAGGAGCGAAAGATCGATAGTCGAAGAAATATCGGAGATCTCTCGCGATAAAGATTTCCGCGGTACGGTCACCGACATAGGCGGCCCTACGGCCAACCTGTACAGGGCAAGGTGTGAGCGATGGACGGATAGAGGCGCCTGTGAAGGTAAACATTGCCTGACGCCGGCGAAGTGCAAAGATCTCACGCTCGGATATCCCGAGATGATGAAGCTATGGAGATCCGTAAAGGATATCGGCAGGGTAAAACACGTATTCACGGGGAGCGGGGTCAGGTACGACCTCCTGACCGACAAAGGATCGGACGGATACTTCAACGCCTTATGTAAGGAACATATCAGCGGACAGCTCAAGGTGGCCCCGGAACACAGCGAAGAGGCGGTCCTGAAGCTTATGAACAAACCCTCTTTCAAAGTATACGAAAATTTCTTAAACAAGTTCGGCGCTATGAACGGGAGATTACGGAAGAGACAGTACCTTGTCAATTACCTGATAAGCGCGCATCCGGGCGCCCGGCTGGAAGACGCACTGCGCCTTTCGCTTGAGCTCATTAAGCTCGATATACACCCAGAACAGATACAGGACTTCATACCGCTTCCCATGACCGTTTCGGGGGGCATGTACTACACGGAGAGGGACCCTTTTACGGGAAGGCCTGTCTACGTGGCAAAGGGGGAGAGGGAGAGAAAACTGCAGAGGGCCCTCCTCCAGTATAAACAACCCAGGAACAGAAGGTATGTGCTGGAGGCGCTGAGGAAACTGGGCAGGATGGACCTTAAGACTGTATTTTTACACTAGACCATTATGACCTTAAAAGCGGTATCCCCGTATAAAATGGTGGTTGCGGACAGGAGAGGGAGGATCTTCCCCGTGCCCGGGATAGAGCCGCTGGGCATGGAGTCAGGCAGATTTTTCCGGTTCCGCGGCGAAGACCTTATCCCCTTACCGGAAGGCAGCCGGCTCTTCATGCTTCCCGGCAGGACCCCTGTCGGTTACGACGGAGGCTCCGGCAACATAAGGGCCCTAGACAGATACCTTGCAGCCGCCGCCTTCACCCCGCCGGGCTTCACCGTGACGCATAATAGCGCCTATGAAGAGAGGGGTACCGCGCGCATCCTCCCGCTCTTCGCGTATGCTGCGGTGGCGTGGCGTAATGACAGATTTTACGCCGCCGTGACACTGGTAGACCGGGACCGTAGGCACAGCGAGGATACGATCGACATAAAGAAGGTGAGAGAAAAGATAAAGCTTTTCAGGAAGATATTCCCCCATAACCGCGTGGTACGCCACCTGGAAAGATGCGCCACCGGATACTCCTGCCCCAACGCCCAGAACTTTTTCCTCTCAAGATACGAAGCGCCCCTGCCAGTATCGCCGCGTTGTAACGCGAACTGCGCGGGGTGCATATCTTATCAGCCGCGCGGCCGCTGTCCCGCGACGCAGCCGAGGATAAGATTTACCCCGGCCCCGGAAGAGTTATCGGAAGTCGCTCTTTTTCATATCGATAATGTCCTCGGCGCAATAGTGAGCTTCGGCCAGGGCTGTGAGGGCGAACCGCTCCTGGCGGCAGATACGATATCCGAGACGATACGCCTGATAAGGCGGCGAACGCCGCGCGGCACAATACATATGAATACGAACGCAAGCCGACCGGAAGCCGTAAGGCGCCTCTTCGACTCAGGCCTCGACAGTATGCGCGTGAGCATGAATAGCGTACGGCCCGAGTACTATACGCGTTATTATAAGCCGCGCGGGTATACGTTCCGTGACGTACTGAGATCGATAGAGTCGGCCCCGGGGAAGAGAGGGTTTGTGGCGCTCAACTACCTGACCATGCCCGGATTCACCGATTCCGAGAGTGAATTCGCGGCATTGAAAGGCATTCTTAAGAGTCATAATATAGGCATGATCCAGTGGAGGAATCTCAACTTCGACCCACAGGCGTATTTCAGGGAGATCGGGCTTACCGTACCGCGCCATGATATCCTTGGCATCCGCCATGTAATAGCCTCTCTCAAAAAAGATTTCCCCGGGCTGCTCATGGGCTACTTCAACCCGCCTAAAAAGGGCCAAAAAAAATCTTGACATAAGCAAAAGATGTGATAATATAACAGATGACAGTTCGAAGCGGAACTATGCAAAAACAAAGGCGTTTTAGGGCCGGACCATCGGCGCTTAAAACGCCCTTTCTGTTTGTAGGGGATAGGAAGATGCCAAAGTACATATTCATAACCGGGGGTGTAATATCGAGCCTGGGGAAGGGTATCGCGTCGGCATCTATCGGAAGGATAATGGAGGCGCGCGGCCTCAAGATAACCCTCCTGAAGCTTGACCCTTACATAAACGTCGACCCGGGAACGATGAACCCTTTCCAGCACGGAGAGGTGTATGTTACCGATGACGGCGCCGAGACGGACCTTGACCTGGGACACTACGAACGATTCACCAATGCGAAACTGACCAAATTCAATAACGCCACCACCGGTCAGGTCTATAACACGGTCATCTCGCGTGAACGGCACGGCGATTACCTGGGCAAGACGATCCAGGTGATCCCGCACATCACGGATGAGATAAAGAGACGGATAAAGAAAGTGGCCGAGGTCTCGGATGCGGATATAATACTCGTGGAGATAGGCGGGACCGTCGGCGACATAGAGGGGCTGCCCTTCCTTGAAGCGGCGCGCCAGTTCCGGCTGGAGGCCGGATATAACAATACCCTTTACGTACACGCCACGCTCATCCCGTATATGCGCGCGGCGGGGGAGATCAAGACGAAGCCGACGCAGCACAGCGTCGGCAAGCTGCGTGAGATAGGTATCCAGCCGGACATCCTGATATGCCGCACGGAGAAGCCCCTGGCCCCGGACGTGAAAGAGAAGATATCCCTTTTTTGCAACGTCCATAAAGAGGCGGTCATCGAGGGACGGGACGCCGACTGCATATACGAGATCCCGCTCTTATTCAAAGAACAGAAGCTGGACCACATCATCCTTGACCACTTCGGCTTGCGGTCCAGGTCGACAGACCTGAAACGCTGGAAGAGAGAGGTCGTCGACAGGGCGCTCCATCCCGCGCATAAAGTCACCATAGCGCTGATAGGGAAGTATATAGCGCTGCAGGATGCCTATAAATCTATCTACGAGTCGCTTGCCCACGCGGGCATACATAACGATACCAGGGTCGAGATCAGGAAAGTGGACTCGGAAGAGATAGAGAAGGTGGGGGCGGAAAAGCTCCTGAAAGGCGTCTCCGGCATACTGGTGCCGGGCGGCTTCGGCTACCGCGGCATCGAAGGGAAGATAGGGACGATAGAGTTTGCCAGGAAGAACTATATACCGTTCCTGGGGCTCTGCCTGGGCATGCAATGCGCGGTAATAGAATTTTCCAGGAATGTGTGCGGCCTGAAAGACGCCAACTCCACGGAATTTAAGCCATCCGCGCGGCAGCCTGTGATAAGCCTCCTCGAAGAACAGCAAAAGATAAAAGAGATGGGCGGATCGATGCGGCTGGGGGCATACCCGTGCCGGATAAAGAAGGGAACGCACGCCTTTAAAGTGTACGGCAGAGGGCTGATCTCCGAAAGGCACCGGCACAGATACGAGTTCAATAACGCGTACCGGTCCCTGCTGGAGAAGAAGGGTATGGTATTTTCCGGTACGTACCCCGAAAAGGACCTCGTAGAGATAGTGGAATTGAAAGATCATCCTTACTTCATCGCCGTTCAATACCACCCGGAGTTCAAATCAAAACCGGATAAGCCGCACCCGCTCTTCAGGGATTTCATAAAAGCGGCGTTGAAAGTTAAAAAATAGCTGCTGAAAGCTGATAATGAAAGCGATCCTCGCATTAGAAGACGGGAAGATATACAGGGGCAGATCATTCGGCGCATCCGGAGAAAGCTACGGAGAGGTCGTCTTCAACACGAGCATGGCCGGATACCAGGAGATAATAACGGACCCGTCCTATAAGGGTCAGATCGTCGTCATGACATATCCCCTGATCGGGAATTACGGCGTGAACGAAGATGACGCGGAGTCCCGCAGGCCCTTCGTAGAAGGTTTTGTGGTCAAAGAGTACAGCAAGATCGCCTCTAACTTCCAGAGCATGGGCACGCTCGGAGATTACCTGGCCGCGAACAATATACCCGGCATCGAAGGTATCGACACGCGTGACCTGACTCTCCATATAAGGCAGGCGGGTGAGCTGAAGGCGGTCCTTTCCACCGTCGACCTCGACGAAGCCGGCCTCGTAAAGAAGGCCCGGGATTCGAAAGGGCTTATGGGGAGAGACCTGGTCAAAGAGGTCGTGCCGGACAAAGGATACGAATGGAACAAAACCGGCAAGTACAAGGTCGTGGTCCTCGATTGCGGGGTCAAATTGAACATCCTCAGGCAGCTTGCCAAAAATGGCTGTCGTGTATCTGTGGTACCGGCAACGGTCCCGGCCGCGGATATCCTGGAGATGAGACCGGACGGCGTGCTCCTTTCGAACGGCCCCGGAGATCCGGCCGCTCTCCCGTACGTGGTGAAGACAGCGCAGGAGCTAATAGGTAAGGTACCCATATTCGGTATCTGCCTGGGCCATCAGGTGCTCGGGCAGGCGTTCGGCGGGAAGACATATAAGCTTAAATTCGGCCACCACGGAGGCAATCACCCGGTCAAGGACGTGAAGACCGCAAAGGTCGCCATCACTGTCCAGAACCACGGTTTTTGCGTCGATATGGATACGCTCAATAGAAGGGAACTGGAACTGACGCATCTGAACCTTAACGACCAGACACTGGAGGGCATGAGGCACAGGAAGCTGCCCATCTTTTCGGTACAGTTCCATCCCGAAGCTTCGCCGGGGCCGCGCGACGCGGAGTATCTCTTCGGGAAATTTACGGAGATGATGAAACGGTATGCCTAAACGCAAAGACATTAAGAAGATACTCATCATCGGCTCCGGACCTATAACCATAGGCCAGGCGTGCGAGTTCGACTACTCCGGCTCCCAGGCATGCAAGGTCCTGAGACAGGAAGGATATAAGGTCGTGCTGGTAAATTCTAACCCGGCGACCATCATGACGGACCCGGAGATGGCAGACAGGACATACATCGAGCCGATAACCGTAGAGGTCATAGAGAAGATCATAGCCAGGGAGAGGCCGGAAGCACTCCTGCCCACGCTGGGAGGGCAGACCGCGCTCAACACAGCCGTGGGGCTGGCAGAGGCCGGCGTCCTTAAAAGATATAAAGTCGAGACGATCGGCGCCAATATCAGGTCCATAAAGAAGGCGGAAGACAGGCGTCTCTTCAAAGAGGCGATGCAGAAGATAGGGCTGGACCTTCCGAAGAGCGACAAGGCATACGATATAGACGAGGCGCTCGATGCGGCAGATAAGATAGGCTTCCCCATAATCATACGGCCGAGTTTTACGCTGGGGGGCACGGGAGGAAGCGTCGCCTACAACAGGGAGGAATTTAAGGAGCTTGCTAAAATAGGCCTCGAGTCGAGCATGATAAGCGAGGTATTGATCGAGGAGTCGGTCATAGGATGGAAGGAATTCGAGCTCGAGGTCATGCGGGACATAAATGATAACGTCGTCATAATATGCTCCATAGAAAATCTCGACCCGATGGGTGTCCACACCGGTGACAGCATAACCGTCGCGCCCCAGCAGACACTGACGGACCGCGAATACCAGAGTATGAGGGACGCGGCCATCGCCTGCATCAGGGAGATAGGCGTAGAGACGGGCGGGTCGAATATCCAGTTCGCGGTCCATCCTGAGACGGGCCGCATGGTCGTAATAGAGATGAACCCGAGGGTGTCGAGGAGTTCGGCCTTGGCCTCCAAGGCGACGGGATTCCCCATAGCGAAGATCGCCGCAAAACTTGCGGTGGGTTATACCCTGGACGAGATACCGAACGACATAACGAAAGAGACGCCCGCCTGTTTCGAGCCGGCCATAGATTACTGCGTCGTCAAGATACCACGTTTCACGTTCGAAAAATTCCCGGCGGCGGACCCGACGCTCACGGTATCGATGAAATCGGTGGGTGAGGCGATGGCGATAGGGAGGACCTTCAAGGAGGCCCTGCAGAAAGGGCTCCGTTCCCTCGAGATAAAGAAGTCGGGGCTCGAGAGCATCCTCTTCAGGGAGACGAGAGACCCGGACAGCGCAGCGATCGACGCTATTTATGAAAAGCTCCGGAAGCCGAATGCCGAACGCATATTCTATATCGGCGACGCCTTCCGCGCGGGTATATCCGTAGACCAGATCTACGAACTTACAAAGATAGACAGGTGGTTCCTTAACAATATAAAGGAGATCGTGGATTTCGAGAAAGGGCTCATAGAAAAGAAGGGCTCGATATCGGTCAAACTGCTGTCCGAGGCCAAACAGTTCGGTTTCAGCGATCGCCAGCTCTCGGTGCTTCTGGGTGTCGCCGAAGAGGAGATATACCGTCTTCGTAAATCGCACAATATAGCTCCCGATTTTAAACTCGTAGATACATGCGCCGCCGAGTTCACGGCGCACACGCCGTATTATTACTCTACTTACGACGTTTAGGAAAGTTGCGCCAAACGTCTTTTCCTGATACAATACCCATATGAAAGCGCACACAAAATATCTGTGGCTAAATACCGAAGAGCGCCAGGCCTTCGTGAACATCACATCCGAGGTGGAGGCGGCAGTAAGAGAATCGAAGGTGCGCGAGGGTATATGCCTGGTGAACGCCATGCACATAACGAGCTCCGTATTCATAAACGATAATGAAGACGGCCTGCACAGGGATTTCGCCAGGTGGCTCGAGAAACTCGCGCCTTACGGGCGCCATAGCTACGATCACAACCTTACCGGAGAGGACAATGCCGACGCGCACCTGAAACGGACGATCATGGGCAGGGAAGCGGTGGTCGCCGTCACCAACGGAAAACTGGACTTCGGCCCCTGGGAACAGATCTTCTACGGAGAGTTCGACGGCCAGAGGCGGAAGCGAGTACTTATAAAAGTGATAGGCGAGTAGGGTATAGGGTATAGAATATAATGAGCTACTTCCTGGCCAAATGGGTCATTAATATATTATCCCTTTTTGTGGTAGCGCATGTCGTCGCCGGCATAAGCACTGACGGATGGCAGGCGACCATCGTAGCCGCGCTCGTCCTGGGCGCCCTGAACGCGTTCCTCAGGCCTATACTTATAGGCCTGACGCTTCCGATCAATATATTATCGCTGGGGTCTTTCACTCTCATCATAAACGGTTTTCTCTTCTACCTCACTTCGCGTTTCGTCCCGGGATTTGCCGTCGCAAGCTTCGGCCACGCCTTTCTGGCGGCTATCCTATTCAGCATCATAAGCTTCATACTGAATATCGCGCTCGGGCCGGCGTTCACCGTAAGGATGAGCTACCCCGGCCGCAGATCCGGGCCCCGGGAGCGGGAGGGCGGGGATGACGGCGTGATCGACGTGGAGGCGAAGGTTGAAGAAGAGGGCCCTGACAAATAATATAAAGACCGGATATCTGGTCTTTTTTTTGGCTCTGGTCATAGCAACGTGGTCTCAGTACCACAGCTTTACCAATAAATATCTTCTGGCATACGACTTTCATCGCCATTCGTTCTGGATGCAGCAACTTCGCGACCCGTCATTATTCAGAGGCGACCCCTTAACAGATTATTCAAAACACCACGAACCGCCGGGTTTCATCGCCCTCTATTATTTTTTATCCTTTTTTACAGACCCGCTCCTTGCATCCAAGATCATCCCGCTTTTTCTCTTCGCCCTGTCCGCATTATATCTTTTCAAGCTCGTCCTTCTTATCGCCGATACGCGAACAGCGTTCTTGGCAGGCACGCTCTTCATCGTATCGTCGTTCTATTTTGAACAGATGGTCGGCGGCTTGCCGCGGGCTTTCGCAACACCTCTGATGATACTTTTCATTTACTATCTCATGCGCGGGAAATACGCAAGATCGTCTTCTATCCTGGTGGCTCAGGCACTATTCTATCCCGTTATATTCTTTGAATCTCTGCTGACATATCTGCTTGTGATGATCGATAAGGCGCGTAAAAAGGACCTGCCGGACGCATTTACCCGCCACAGAAAGATATTTCTTGCTGCAATAGCGATATCGCTTTTTATCCTGTCAATGAAATACGTTTTTACCGACCCTGCCGTAGGAACACTGGTCATGCGCGCTCAGATAGCCACCGATCGCGATCTGACGATACCGGCACGCTATCTTTCACCTCCGAAATGGTCCGATCTCACCGGCCTGCTGGTCTCATATATCGACTGCAGCAGCGTCTTCCTCCATAAGATATGCGGCCTCCTTGCATCCGCCGGATGGGGAAACGGGATCATGCTCATAACTCTCTTTTCCGCAGGTCTCCTGTTATCACTATTAGCCAGGTCGCATTCCCGGAAAGCGCTGCTGCCGCATGAGATAATTTTCCTTTTATCCGCCGGCTTTATCATGTTCTACGTAGCGGATGCGCTTCTATTTGTGCTCTATCTGCCTACGCGGCAGCTTCATTACATACTGCCCATGACGATACTGATCCTATCCGCGGTTGTCGTCGGCCGGATGGTGATCTCCGTAAATAACCCGCGGCTGCGGAATACCATATACGGCCTGATCATACTCCTTGCGTTTTCGAATCGAGGCATCCACCGCAACATAGGCCTCCTGGACTATTCCGCTTATCACGGCTTATACAGCTATATAGGCTCCTTGCCTGAAGACGCCCTGATCGCCGCTCCACCCGATATAGCCGACGGCATACCGACATTCTCTTTCAGAAAGGTCTTTCTGACCCGGGCCTCCGCCGATACGATCTACGACCATCACAGCAAATTGATCAAAAAACGTTTTTATGATTTTTATAGATCCTATTATTCGAAGGACCCGGGCCCTATATACGATTTCTGTGAAAGGAACGGTATAGATTATATCGTAGTCGATATAAAAAAATTTTTAAACGACACCCCTTCCCGCGAGATCGCTTTTTTAAAGGATGAGCCCCTCGCATCCATTCTTAACGGCACTTTGACCGGCGGGAAAAAATTCGCGCTCATGAAGATCCCCGACCATGATAAACTTTTTATGGGCGACGGCATCTTCGTGATAAAGAAAGATGCCCTGTCCCGCTGATATTTTTCCTTTACATCCATGGCGCAGTGATACTATAATACTCCCTATTACCAACTCAGGCGATATGACAAAAACAGGTTTTGATAACGAGAAGTATTTAAAAGAACAGACGCAGGCGATCCTCGATCGCGTAAAGAAGTTCGATAACAAGCTCTACCTCGAATTCGGCGGCAAGCTCTGTTTCGATTATCACGCCGCGCGCGTCCTCCCCGGATACGACCCCAACGTAAAGATACGCCTCCTCCAGTCGCTAAAAGACAAGATAGATATCATACTGTGCATATACGCGGGGGACATCGAGAAGGGCAGGGTGCGCGGCGACTTCGGGATCACTTATGACGCTGCCACGCTCAAGCTCATAGACGACCTCAGGAAGTGGGGCCTCGATATACTGGCCGTCGTGATAACGAGGTTCGCGAACCAATCGGCCGCCTCCATATTCAAGAATAAACTCGAGCGGCGGGGGGTGAAGGTATACCTCCATTACCCGATAGATAAGTACCCTACCGACGTAGACCTGGTGGTAAGCGACGCCGGATTCGGGAAGAACGACTATATAGAGACCAAAAAACCCATAGCCATAGTGACCGGGCCCGGTCCGAACAGCGGCAAACTCTCCACGTGCCTTTCCCAGCTCTACCAGGAACATAAGCGCGGCGTGAACGCCGGCTACGCGAAGTTCGAGACGTTCCCTATATGGAACCTTCCGCTGAAACACCCCGTAAATGTCGCATACGAGGCGGCCACCGCGGATATACAGGACTTCAACCTGGTCGACCCGTTCCACCTCGGCACATACAAAGAGACAGCCATAAACTATAATCGCGACGTCGAAAGCTTCCCCATACTGAAACTGATATTGAACAGGATATTCAAGAAGAACGGTACGGGAAACATGCCCATGTATAACTCGCCGACGGACATGGGCGTGAACAAGGCCGGGTTCGGCATAGTGGACGACGCCGCAGTCTGCGAAGCGGCAAAACAGGAATTGATCCGCCGGTATTTCCGGTACAACGCGGAGTACGTCATGGGCATAGAACGGAAAGAGACGGTGGACCGCGTAGCGCTCCTGATGGAAGAGATGGGCATGAAGGTGACGGACAGGCCTGTGGTCAATGCCGCGAGGAAAGCGGCCGAAGATGCGGAGGCGAAAGGGAAGGGCCACGCAGGGATATTCTGCGGCTCCGCCATACAGCTCAAAGACGGCAGGGTCATCACCGGTAAGAATTCGAAGCTCATGCATGCCTCTTCCAGCCTTGTCCTTAACGCAGTGAAACTCCTGGCCAACATACCGGATGAGATACTGCTCCTCTCCCCGCATATCATAAACCAGATATCCAAGCTGAAGGAGGGGATACTCAACGCGGAACCGGAAAGCTTAGACCTTGAGGAGACGCTCATAGCGCTGTCTATAAGCGCCACCACCAACCACACCGCCGAAATAGCCATGAAGAAGCTGATAGAGCTGAGGGGCTGCGAAGTCCATATCACCCATATACCGACCCCCGGGGACGAAGTAGGCCTGAAGATGCTGGGGGTCAACCTCACTACCGACGGAAAATTCTCCTCCAGGAACCTCTTTGTGACATAATATGCTTGACAGCGTCACGACGGCGTGTTATCATCAAAGAGTTATTTTAAGATAATGATGCGTCAGGGAGGCGCATAACCGGATATAATATGAAAAACATGACATATACACATATGGAACATATTAATGTGCATAACCAAGGGGAGCTCAAGATACAAGGGGAGTAAGATCGCTCAACAGCTTCACGCGTTGTGGCCAGGGGGACTATCGTCTTCGCTGGCCGTTTTTATCCTTCGGTATACTCAGGATAAAATCCTGAGCTTTTGTCGAAGGATTTTTATTTTCGGGAGAATATCATGAATTCGGTGCTTATCCTGGAGAACGGAGAGATATTCGACGGTGTCTCTATAGGCGTAAGCGGTGAACGCATAGGCGAAGTGGTGCTGGATACCGCCGTCGTCGGCTACCAGGAGATAATGTCGGACCCCGCCAATGCCGGCAAGATAGTCGTCATGACGTACCCGTTGATAGGGAATTACGGGGTAGCCGATAAATTTTACGAATCGAAAAAGTGCTGGATCGGCGGACTTATCATAAAAGAGAAGACCCGGATATATTCGAACTGGCAGGCGGAGGGCTCATTTGACGGTCTCCTCAAGAAAGAGGGGATCGTGGCCATGGAAGGTGTCGATACCAGAACGCTTGCCATAACGATACGCGACGAAGGGGAGATGCTCGGGATGATCTCCGCCGGTAAGACGCCGGCATCGGAGCTCATGAAACGGCTCAAAGCCCATAAGAAGGGGAGCAGGATCGACTTCATCCGTTCCATATCGACAAAAGGCATTGTCGAGATAAAGGCAAAACCCTCCGGGCCCAGGATAGTAGTCATAGATATCGGCGTACTGAACAGCTTCGTTTCACAGTTGAAGACGCTGGGATGCAACATAACGCTCGTCCCTTACGATACGGATGCGGCCGCTATACTGGGGATGGCTCCCGACGGTGTTATAATATCGAACGGCCCTGAGGCGGACGTCTCATTACCGGCTGTCGCAAAGACGGCGAAAGACCTGATGGGAAGAGTCCCGCTCCTGGGCATATCTACGGGCCATGAAGTCATAGGGCTCGCGCTGGGCGCGAAATTACGGAAGATGAAGACGGGCCATCACGGCGTAAATTATCCCGTCAAACCTTCTGACTCATGGAAAGGCGAGATAACGGTCCAGAACCATTCGTATGTGATCGATGAGAACTCCCTGCCGAAAAAGGGCGGCATCGATGTCATATTGAGAAACCTGAACGATGACTCCGTAGAGGCGCTTGAAAGCAAAAAATTGAGGTTCATATCCGTGCAGTATTATCCGTCCAGCCCGGGATTCGGCGAGGTGAACCCGATCTTACGGCGTTTTATGGCTATGGCAGCACGTACGGACCGCATGGGGTCATCAAGGAGACCGTCCATGATGCATGACGGGGAGATAGAGCATGCCAAAGCGTAGAGATATACATAAGATATTGATGATCGGTTCCGGCCCTATAGTCATAGGACAGGCGTGCGAATTCGATTACTCGGGATCCCAGGCATGCAAGGCGCTCAGGGAAGAGGGTTATCACACCATCCTGGTCAACTCGAACCCCGCGACCATAATGACCGATCCCAATATGGCCGATGTGACTTATATAGAACCTCTTACCATTGAAGCAGTGAGCGAGATAATACGCAAGGAGAGGCCGGATGCGATCCTCCCGACATTGGGCGGACAGACAGGCCTGAACCTGGCGTTCTTCCTGATGAAGGAAGGCATATTGAAGAGATACGGCGTGGAGTCGATAGGGGCCGATGTCGATGCCATATCCCGCGCCGAAGACAGGGACCTGTTCAAAAAGGCCATGCAGGAGATAGGGGTGGGCGTGCCGAAGAGCGGCATCGCCACCGGCGTCGAAGAGGGGATGAAAATAGGGCTTGGCATAGGGTTCCCGCTCATCCTGCGGCCGGCTTACACCCTCGGGGGGAGCGGCGGCTCCATAGCTTATAACAAAGAGGAGCTGGAACAGTTCATCGCGAAAGGCATAGAGATAAGCCCCGTGGGGCAGGTGCTCGTAGAGCAGTCGGTCCTCGGGTGGAAAGAGATAGAGTTCGAGGTCATGAGGGATTGCGTAGATAATGTCATCATGATAACTTCCATGGAGAACGTAGACCCTATGGGAGTACATACAGGCGACAGCATAGTCGTGGCGCCGTCCCAGACGCTTACGGCCGAAGAGTATACACAATTTGTCAACCTCTCAAAACGCATAATACGCAAGATAGGCATAACGGGCGGCGGGGCCAATATACAGTTCGCCCAGAACCCGGATAACGGTAATATAGTCATAATAGAGGTCAACCCCCGGCTCTCGAGAAGCTCGGCGCTTGCCTCCAAGGCGACGGGATTTCCCATCGCCCGCGTGGCGACGAAGCTCGCCGTGGGCCTGACGCTCCCGGAAGTCCTGAACCAGGTCACAGGAAAGACATCGGCCTTCTTTGAGCCGACGGTCGATTACTGCGTATTCAAGATATGCCGGTTCACCTTCGAGAAGTTCCCGCAGACGAAGCGCATCCTGAACACGTCGATGAAGGCGGTGGGTGAAGCGATGTCGATCGGCAGGAACTTCAGGGAAGCCCTGCAGAAGGGGATACGGTCCACCGAGACACGGAGGTTCGGGCTCGGCTCAGACGGCAGGGACAGGATCGCGGACAGGATGCTGAAGAACCCCGGACAGGATATACTGGACGAGATACGGGATAAGATACGCACCCCTAATGATGACCGGCTCTTTTACATCCGTTACGGCATCAAGGCGGGGTTATCGACAGACGAGATATATGAGCTATCGAAGATCGACAGGTGGTTCATAGACAACCTGAGACAGATAGTGGAGCTCGAAGAGAAACTTCATCACTATAGGGCCGGGACTGCGAAGGACGGGATAAAAGTCCCGCATGACCTGCTCCTGGAGGCAAAACGGTACGGTTTTTCGGATATCCAGATAGCCCATATCATAAACTCAACGGAGAACACTGTGAGAACGCACAGAAAGAAGATGAAGATAAAACCGGCATATAAACTGGTCGATACGTGTGGCGGAGAGTTCAAAGCGGAACGGCCTTACTATTATTCGACCTACGAAACGAAAGATGAGAGCGCGCCTTCCAATAAGAAGAAAGTCCTTATCCTGGGCGGCGGGCCTAACAGGATAGGCCAGGGGATAGAGTTCGATTACTGCTGCTGCCATGCCTCATATGCGCTGAGGGACGAGGGGATAGAGAGCATCATGATAAACTGCAACCCGGAGACCGTCTCCACCGACTACGACACCTCCGACAAGCTCTATTTCGAGCCGCTCACCGTTGAGGACGTGATGAATATAGTCGACCTCGAAAAACCGGTCGGCATAATAGTCCAGTTCGGCGGCCAGACGCCACTCAACATATCGGGCGCCCTTTCGAAGGCAGGGGTCAATATACTGGGCACCAGCCCCGACTCCATAGACATCGCCGAGGACAGGAAAAGGTTCCAGGTGATGCTCAAGAAGCTCAAACTTATACAGCCCGATAACGGCACCGCGACCTCATTCGAGGAAGCCAGGGAGGTCGCCCAGAAGATCAGCTACCCGGTAGTGGTGCGTCCCTCATATGTCCTCGGCGGACGGGCGATGGAGATCGTCTACGATGAAAAAGGGCTGAGCGATTATATGGAGAAGGCGGTAGAGGCATCGCCCGAGAGACCCATACTGATCGATAAATTCCTCGAGGATGCCATCGAAGTCGACGTCGACGCCATAGCGGACGGGAACAGATGCGTTATAGGCGGCATAATGGAGCACATAGAAGAGGCGGGGATACATTCCGGGGACAGCGCTATGGTGCTCCCTCCTCATACCCTGGGGAAAGATATCATCGAAACGATCAGGAAGAACACCTATGCGATGGCAAAAGAGCTCAAGGTGAAGGGGCTCATGAACGTCCAGTACGCCGTCAAGAACAACATCGTATATGTTCTCGAGGTAAACCCGCGCGCATCCAGGACGATCCCGTTCGTGAGCAAGGTGATAGGCGTGCCGCTCGCGAAGCTGGCCACTAAGATAATGCTGGGAAAGACGCTGGATGAGCTCGGCTTCACAAAAGAGAAGACACCGAAGTCCGTCGCGGTCAAAGAGTCCGTATTCCCGTTCATAAGGTTCCCCGGCGTAGACGCGATCCTTGGGCCGGAGATGAAATCGACCGGAGAGGTGATGGGGATAGATTCGACATTCGGCGTCGCCTACGCCAAGAGCCAGATAGCGGCAGGGCAGAAACTGCCGGTCAAAGGGAACGTATTCATAAGCGTAAAGAACCAGGACAAGCGTAATGTCGTATTCGTCGCGAAGAAGCTGGCGGACCTCGGCTTCAAGATCATGGCGACCTCCGGGACCGCCGATGCCCTCAAGAACAACGACATAGACGTCCGGGTCCTGCCGAAGATACAGGAGGGCCGGCCGAATATCATCGACCTGATAAAAGACAGGAAGGTAGGGTTGATCATAAATACGCCGTCCGGCAAAGCCACAAAAGAGGATGAGACGAAGATACGTTCGCACGCTATACTGTACAGCGTTCCGCTCATCACGACCATTTCCGGGGCGCAGGCCTCGGTCAACGGTATAGAGAACCTTATAAAGCACCCGAAGATGGGCGTGAAGTCGCTTCAGGAATATCACAAAGATATAAAATAGCATAACACCGCTTATAAGGCTTAAATATGAAAGAGTACTGCGGAGTTGTCGGCATTTACGGCCATAAAGACGCGGCCCGCCTGGCCTACCTGGCCCTCTATGCCCTCCAGCACAGGGGGGAAGAGTCCGCCGGGATAGTCAGCTTCGACGGAAAGCGCGTACATTCCCATAAGGGCATGGGGCTCGTGGGGGTCGTATTCGACGAGCCGAACCTGAAGAAATTGAAAGGCCCTGCCGCCATAGGCCACGTGAGATACTCGACGACCGGGTCGAGCGTGGTAAAGAACGTCCAGCCCTTATTGATAAACCATAAACGCGGCTTCATAGCGGTAGCCCATAACGGGAATATCACCAATTCGGTGGAGATACGGAACGAGCTTGAAGACGGCGGCTCCATACTGCAGACGACGATGGACTCCGAGCTCATCGTACACCTCCTGGTCAAGGACCAGAAGAATAATTACAGACAGAAGATAGTGCCCATAACGTCCAAGCTTGAGGGCGCCTATTCGTTCGTCCTAATGATAAACGACTCCATATATGCCATACGCGATCCTCATGGTTTCAGGCCGCTCTGCCTTGGAAAACTCGACGGCGCCTATATCGTGGCAAGCGAGACGTGCGCCCTGGACATGATACAGGCCACCTACGTGCGCGATATCGAGCCCGGCGAGGTCCTGATAATAAATAAAGACGGCCTCACCTCCCTGAGACAGCCGACAGCCAAAAGACACGCCTTCTGTATATTCGAATATATATATTTCGCCAGGCCCGACAGCAATATATTCCAGAAGAGCGTCTACCTTGCCAGGAAGAACCTGGGCAGGGCGCTCGCAAAGGAGCATCCGGCCCAGGCCGACATCGTCATGCCGATACCCGACTCGGGCACCTGCGCCGCCCTGGGCTACGCCGAGGAGTCGAAGATACCGATAGAGATGGCCTTTGTCAGGAACCACTATATCGGCAGGACGTTCATCCAGCCGAGCCAGCTCATACGGGACTTCAAGGTGAAGGTGAAACTTAATCCCGTCAGGGATGCCATCAACGGGAAGAGGATAGCCATCATCGAGGACTCCATAGTGAGGGGCACAACCTCAAGGGGGAGGGTGAGGGCCCTGAGGCAGGCCGGCGCGAAGGAGATACATATGCGCGTCAGCTGCCCGCCGCTCATATCGCCCTGTTTTTACGGCATTGACTTCCCGACGAAAAAAGAGCTGGTGGCGTCAAAACATACCGTTGACGAGATAGCCCGTTTCATAGGCGTCGACAGCTTAAAATACCTGAGCCTGGAGGGGATGCTCGACTCCATGCTTCTCCCTAAAGAGGAATTCTGTACCGCCTGTTTCACCGGGAATTACCCCACGACGATATGCAAACCCCCGTCGAAGAAGGCCCTGGAACGGAGGGCCTGCGCGGGATTTGCGAAAGAAGAGATGCATGACTAACGAGATCCTGATAATAGATTTCGGTTCCCAGTATAATCAGCTGATCGCGCGTAAGGTCCGTGAGCATAGCGTGTTCTGCGAGATAGTGCCGCCGGATATAAAGGCCGGCTCCATAGACCCCAGGAAGGTCAGGGGGATCATCCTTTCCGGAGGGCCGGCCAGCGTCTACGAAAAGATGGCGCCCGTATGCGAAGAGGGGATATTCCGCCTCGGGATACCCGTCCTGGGCATATGCTACGGCATGCAGCTTATGGCCAGGATGCTGGGCGGAGAGGTCGCAAAGGCGGGTTCGCGGGAATACGGGCGGGCCTCCATCACCGTTACCGACCATCGTCTCCTATTCAAAGGCATACCAAAACGCAGCGTGACATGGATGAGCCACGGCGATAAGGTGAAGAGACTGCCCCGCGGCTTCAGGCGTATCGCCCTGTCGCAGAATACCTCGATCGCCGCATTCGCCGACCCTGCCAGAAAATTTTTCGGCGTCCAATTCCATCCGGAGGTCGCGCACACACGTTACGGGTCCGCGATATTGAAGAATTTCATAAAGGAGATATGCGGCGCCAAGAGCGACTGGTCGATGCGGTCGTTCGTGCGCGAGTCGGTCGCGGAGATACGAAAGACCGTCGGTCCGCGCGACAGGGTCATACTGGGCCTGTCCGGAGGGGTCGATTCTTCCGTCGCGGCCGTCCTCCTGAATAAGGCCATCGGTCACCGGCTTGTAGCCATATTCGTAGACAACGGGCTAATGCGCAAGAATGAGTCGAAAACGGTCGGCGAGGTCTTCCGGCGCCATTTTAAGATAAATCTGAAATCGATCGACGCGCAGGATGAATTCCTCAATAATCTCAGGGGCGTGGCTGACCCGGAGAAGAAGAGGAAGATCATAGGCAGGACCTTTGTCCGGATATTTGAACGCGAGGCGAAGAAGGTCGGGGGCGCAAAGTTCCTGGCGCAGGGGACATTGTATCCGGACCTCATCGAATCCCGTTCGGCGTTCGGCGGGCCGAGCGCCACCATAAAGACACACCACAATGTCGGCGGGCTCCCGAAGAAGATGAATCTTAAGCTGATAGAGCCGTTAAAGTACCTCTTTAAAGATGAGGTGCGCAGGGTAGGGAAAGAGCTGGGGATGCCGTGGGAAGTGCTAGGGCGCCACCCGTTCCCCGGGCCGGGCCTGGCCGTCCGCATACTGGGCGACGTGACAAGGGCCAGGTGCGATGTTTTGAGAGAGGTGGACGACCGTTTCATCTCGACCCTCATCAAAGAAGGATTATACGACACGATCTGGCAGGCGTTCGCGGTCCTGCTGCCTATAAAATCGGTAGGCGTCATGGGCGATGAGCGGACTTATGAGAATGCCGTGGCCATAAGGGCCGTCACGAGCCTTGACGGTATGACCGCCGACTGGGCAAAGATACCGTACGATGTGCTGGGCAAGGTGTCGAACCGCATAATAAACGAGGTAAAAGGAGTGAACAGGGTGGTATACGACATCAGCTCGAAGCCGCCTGCTACGATAGAGTGGGAGTAGATGATCTGGAGAGTTGAAGTAAAAGAGAAACGCGGTTTTTATGATGCCGCTGGCGAAAGCATAAAGAAGGACATCGCCGACCTCGGGTTCGCCCGCGCGATAGAGAAGGTCGTCTATATACAGGTCTATCTCCTGGGGGGCGACGCGGATGAGCGGGATATAAAGTTTATCTGCGAAGAGCTGCTCACGGACCCGGTAACCCAGGATTACAGTTATAACGGGAACGTATCGGACGAAAAAGGGCTCAAGGTAGTCGAGGTGGCCTATAACCCCGGCGTCATGGACCCCGTCGAGGAGAGCGCCAGGAAGGCGATAAGGGACCTGGGCATCACCGGCATCACCGCCGTAAAGACCGCAAAAAAATACCTCATCAAAGGAAGGCTCTCCCTCGGAGATATCCATTCGATAGCGGAGAAGGCCCTTTACAACAAGGTCATACAGCATATCGTGAAAGGGCGCTCTACGATAGCCCCGGAGCCCCCGCCTTACAGGTTCGAATTACGCCATATAAATATCCTGGACGCCTCTCCCGAAGGCCTTAAAAAGATATCGCGAAAAGGCCAGCTCTTCTTAAGCGTCGAAGAGATGCTCTCCATACAGAAATACTTCAAAAAACTGGGCCGCCCGCCCACGGATTGCGAACTCGAGACGATAGCGCAGACCTGGTCCGAACACTGTAAACATAAGACGTTCCGGGGATCGATAGAATTCGAAGGCAGGACGATACGCAACCTTTTGAAACGCACCGTAATGAAGGTCACGGAGGAGCTCGATAGACCGTGGTGCGTATCCGTATTCAAGGACAACTCCGGCATCATAAGGTTCGACGAAAAACATAACATCTGTTTCAAGGTCGAGACCCATAACCATCCGTCGGCGCTTGAGCCCTACGGGGGCGCGGGGACCGGCATAGGAGGCGTCATACGCGACCCTATGGGTACGGGCCTCGGCGCCAAACCGATAATAAATACCGACATATTCTGCTTCGCGCCTCCGGACTATCCTCACAAAAAAGTCCCGCGGGGAGTCCTCCATCCGAAAAGGGTCATGAAAGGCGTCGTTGCCGGAGTGAGGGATTACGGGAATAGGATGGGCATACCCACCTCGAACGGCGCGGTACTCTTTGACGAGGATTTTCTCGGCAACCCTCTCGTCTTCTGCGGGAACGTAGGCATCATGCCGAAAGAGAAGTCTTTTAAGAAGACGTTCTCGGGGGACCTGGTGGTCGTGGTAGGGGGGAGGACCGGCAGGGACGGCATACACGGCGCGACATTCTCCTCCGGCGAGCTGACGCATGAATCCGAAGAGGTATCAGGTTCCGCCGTCCAGATAGGGAACCCGATACAGGAAAAGAAGATGGCGGACGTCCTGATACAGGCCCGGGACCTGGACCTTTATAACGCTATCACCGACTGCGGCGCGGGCGGCCTCTCGAGCGCCGTAGGCGAAATGGGCGAGGAGCTGGGGGCAGAGGTGCACCTGGATAAGGTGCCTCTTAAATATAAGGGGCTGAGTTACGACGAGATATGGATATCGGAGGCGCAGGAGAGGATGGTCCTCGCCGTAGATCCAAAAAATATAGGCAGGCTGAAAGACCTTTTCGCCGGGGAGAACGTGGAGGCCACGGTCATAGGACGTTTCACGTCGGACAGGCGCCTGCGCCTCTTCTACGAAGGCACCGTCGTCTGCGACATGGATATGAAGTTCCTCCATGACGGTGTGCCGGACGTCAGGAGAAAGGCGGTATGGAAAAGGCCGTCTCACAAGGAACCCCGCCTGCCGGATAAGAGGGACCTCACTTCCGATCTCATAGGGCTCCTATCCAACTGGAACATCGCAAGCAAAGAATGGATCATACGGCAATACGACCATGAAGTGCAGGGGGGCAGCGTGCTGAAGCCGCTCCAGGGCGCAACGAACGACGGTCCGGGCGACGCGTCAATAACGCGGCCCATACTCGGCTCCAAAAAGGGTATCATATTATCGTGCGGGATAAATCCGGACCACGGGAAGATAGACCCGTACTGGATGGCGGCCGGCGCCATCGACGAGGCGCTGAGACAGATAACGGCGGTAGGCGGCGATATCGGAAAGGCGGCGCTCCTCGACAATTTCTGCTGGGGCAATACGAATAAGCCGGACCGGCTGGGCGGGCTGGTAAGGGCCTCCCGCGCATGTTACGATATAGCAAAGATATACGGCACGCCTTTCATATCCGGGAAGGATAGCCTTAATAACGAATATTCGACCGGCAAAAAGACGATCTCCATACCGCCGACACTCCTGATATCCTGTATAGCCGTAATGGACGATGTATCGAAGGCCGTGACGATGGACGCGAAGCGCCCCGGTAACGCCGTCTATCTCGTGGGATACACCCATGACGAACTGGGCGGCTCTCAATACTACAAGATGAAAGGATGTATCGGCAATAAAGTCCCAAAGGTCTACCCGTCATACGGAAAACGGCTGATGACCGCCCTGGCAGGAGCCATATCCAAAGGGACGGTCGCGTCCTGCCATGACTGTTCCGAAGGCGGGATGGCCGTCGCGCTCGCCGAGATGGCATTTGCCGGAGGTTACGGCATGGCGATAGACCTTGATACGGACGCGCTTCCTGAAGGGCAGGAGATATTGACGGATACCGTATTCCTATTTTCCGAATCGAACACCCGTTTCGTGGTAGAAACGAAAGACGAGCGCGCCTTCCTTGCCGCCCTTAAGGGTATCCCCGTATGGAAATTGGGCCGCGTATCAGACGGCCGATCCTTTAAAATAACCGGCCGGGATAAGAGACCGGTAATAACGACCGACACAGGGGCCCTGAAGGCGGCATGGCAGCGGCCTTTTAAGGATATCTGACAGATGGCCAAGACCGTAAATACGATAGTTCTGAGGACCGCGGGGACGAATTGCGACAGAGAGACGGCTTTTGCTTTCGAGAAGGCGGGCGCGCGGCCCGAACTCGTACATATAAATCTCCTGGCCTCCGGGAAAAAACGTCTATCGGATTACCAGATACTGGCCATACCCGGCGGTTTCACTTACGGCGACGACATAGCGAGCGGGAAGATACTGGCAAATGAGCTTAAGTTCGGGTTGAAAGACCAGGTGAGGGAGTTCATCGCGGACGGCAAACTCATCATAGGCATCTGCAACGGCTTCCAGATACTCGTCAAGGCGGGGCTCCTCCCGAACCTTGCCGGCGACTTCAGCACGATCGAAGCGACCCTTACATTAAACGACTCCGCCCGCTTCGAGGATCGTTGGGTTTTCCTCCAAGCTCCAAGCTCCAAGCCTCAAGCCAACTGCGTGTGGACTAACGGGATAGATGACGTCATTGAACTGCCGATAGCGCACGGAGAAGGGAAGTTCATCCCCAGGGACAGCAAGGTGCTGGATCAACTGAAGAAGAAAGGACTGATCGTCTTCCGATATACGGACGAAAAAGGCGGCATTAAGGGTTACCCGCTCAACCCGAACGGCTCCGTAGAGAATATCGCGGCAATATGCGACACTACGGGCCGTATAATGGGGCTGATGCCGCACCCCGAACGGCACATAGACACGTTCCAGCACCCGAGATGGACCAGAAGGAAGAGAGGCGGCCCGGGTGACGGGTTACGCATATTCCGGAATGGCGTGGCTTTTTCCAAAAAATATTTGTAAATTACACGATTATAGGATATATTATATAGAAATACCGGTTTTTATATTATTTATATTGGCTATAACCAACTTTAAATGAGTAAAACCATAGAATCCGTAAGACGTTTCCCCGCAAAAGACGACATCCTTCACGATCATATTGCCAATACCTATTTTTACCAGAAGACCCGCAAGAAAAAAGCCAAACCTCTGCATAAGAGCATAAAGATAAATGCCGGGGCCGCGGCATTTTTCATAGCCGTAGCCTTCCTCATAGCCGCTTCACCGTCTATTTATAATATTTACCTTGAATCGCTCAAGAAGAAGATAATGGCATCCGATCAGATAAAGATAGTGGACGGAGGGCGCCTGGATAAGCTGGCCCTGAAGAACTTCTCCTTCCGCGGTTATGCCAGGGGAAAGAGCGGGTTTGCCGGCACATACCTGCTGCTGAACAACGCTAAAAAATATAACTGGGCAGACCTCTCCGCGGACTTCAAATTCCCGCTCGACCTTTCCAAAAGGGTCGTCTCGGTGACCATCAGGGGGAGCACAGGCGGAGAGAAGGTAACGCTGGTGCTGCGTGACTCCGCCAGCAGGTCCTCCCGCGCAAACGACATATACCTTACCCCGGACTGGAAGACGGTGGCAATACCCGTTTCGATCTTCAGCGGTCAGATAGACACCTCTTCCGTCACGCACATGAGGATCGAATACGGTCATATAGGCGAATCGGCAAAAGAGATGGATATCCCGATCGAAGTGAAAATATACGTTAAAGATCTTTCTATCTTAAAGGAGGGCTAGTGTATGACGACCATTGCCATTGCTAATCAAAAGGGAGGATGCGGAAAGACCACTACCGCCATCAACCTGGCAAGCGCTTTTGCCGAAGCGGGGAAGAGGGTGCTCCTGATAGACCTCGATCCACAATCGCACGCATCTTTCGGGCTGGGCGTAACCAACCAGCTCCTGGACAAATCCGTATACAACGTCCTGACCGACAACCAGGATAAAAAATGCGCAATAGAACAGTGTGTAATGAACGTCTCAAAGAACCTGGACATAGTCCCGTCGAACATACTCCTCAGCACGCTCGAACAGGAACTGAAAGACAAGGAAGATGCCGTTTCCCGTCTTTACCAGGTCATTTCGTCTTCCACCCTGAAATATGATTATGTCGTTATCGACTGCCCGCCCTCGCTCGGCTTCCTGACCTTCAACGCCCTCAGGGCTGCCGCGCTCGTCCTGGTGCCCATAGACATGAGCGCATTCTCGCTCATGGGGGTGGGGAAACTCCTGGGTATGCTCGAGCTGATAAAGGTCAAGATACACCATGCCCCGGCAGTGAACGCCGTGGCCACCCTCTTTGACAGGCGGACAAAATATTCGCAGACCATGCTGGACGAGATCCGGGCGTTCTTCAGGGACCAGATGCTCAACACGGTCATCAGGATGAGCGTGGCCCTCAGGAAAGCGGTATCGCGGGGTGTATCCGCCATCCAGTTCGAAAGGACATCGAACGGCGCCATCGACTACATCGCCCTTGCGGCCGAGATACTCCAGAAGACGGAAGCGCCCGCGGAAAAGAAAGAGACGGTGGCCACTTCAAGCGCGACCGAGATGGCAAGTTCCGATACTACGGCCGCCGAAGAGGCGACCAGGAGCGCCGTTCATGATATACAGGCGACCGACAGGGAGATGCTCTTCGACATAACGGCTCCTCAGGCAAAAGAGATATATCTGGTAGGTGATTTCAACCAGTGGAAGATAGGGGAAGAGAACCGCCTCGCGCGGCTTGATGACGGAAGGTGGGAAAAGAAGCTGGCTCTCCAGCCGGGGAGATACCGGTATAAGTTCGTGGTCGACGGCGAGTGGCTGCTCGACACGAAGAATTCCGAGAAGGAACAGAACCCGTTCGGCACATTCGATTCTATAATAAAATTATAAACCGGCAGGAATAAGGAGAACGATATCAAACCGCGCGCGCATGTATTGACATCCGGTATAATAAGCGTTTTCGTATGGTATTATTTCAGGTCCATAAACTGCGCCATAATATCTTTCGCCTCCGGGGTGCTGATCGACCTTGACCACCTGGTCGATTACTATACAAGCCACGATTTCACATTCAGGGTAAAGAGCATATATTCGGCGTGCATCCGCCTGGATCTCGACCGGCTTTACCTGGTGCTGCACTCATACGAGCTGATCGCCCTCTTATGGTTCTCGATATACCTTTTTTCACTGCCTGACGTATGGAAGGCCGTTGCGATAGGGTTCACCCAGCATCTCATATTCGACCAGATAACGAACCCGTTCAACCCGTTCGGCTATTTCATGACATACAGGGCGACAAAGGGTTTCGACACAAAACTGCTGTTGGAGGAAGCCGGGAAATAATACCATGCCCACCTTAAAACAGGATTTCACAAAAGAGGACCCCTGGCGCATATTCCGGATCATGAGCGAATTCGTGGACGGCTTCGAAGAGCTTTCGGATGTGAAGGAGGCCGTCTCGATATTCGGCTCTTCCAAGACCGGGAGAAAGGACAGGTTCTACCGGCTTGCGGAGGAGACGGCGGCGCTCCTTTCCAGGAACGGGTATTCGATAATCACGGGCGCCGGACCCGGCATCATGGAAGCGGCAAATAAGGGCGCCAAGAAGGCCGGGGGAGAATCGATAGGCCTCAATATCCTGATACCGACAATGCAGAGGCCGAACAAGTACATCACCCGGCTCCTGGAGTTCAAATACTTCTTCTGCAGAAAGGTTATGTTCGCCAAATATTCCAAGGCATTCGTCGTCTTCCCGGGAGGTTTCGGGACCCTGGACGAATTCTTTGAAGCCGTCACGCTGGTCCAGACAAAAAGGGTCGAACCCTTTCCGGTGATACTATTCGACAGGGAGTACTGGAAGGGGCTGAACGGCTGGATGCGCGACACCCTGCTGAAGCACGGGACGATCGGAAGAGAAGACCTCAACCTACTTACCATAGCCGACACGCCCGGGGAGGTCCTTAAAACGATAGAGGATTTTTACAGGGGCAAGGAACACCTGGTCAGGCGGATCGTCAATTCCCTCCGAAAAAGGTAATATCCCGTAGTCATATCCCCGCTGGAAATAAAAAGGATGGCAACAGCACTGTTTAGGTATCTCGTACCTTTAGACCCGAGAACGGGTCGATTGGCCGTTGTCATCCATATCTAGTATACATGATATTTGTCAAAAAGACAAGGGTGCGCCTTGACCCTTGACCCCTGAGCCTTGGTCCTGTTATAATGACTTTATGGCAACCGAATACGACGTTATAGTGATAGGAGGGGGGCACGCCGGATGCGAGGCGAGCCTAGCATCGGCCCGCCTTGGCTGTAAAACCCTTCTCCTTACCATGAGCGCGGATACGATAGGGCTTATGTCCTGTAACCCTGCCATAGGCGGGCTCGCAAAGGGCCAGCTTGTGAAAGAGATAGACGCCCTTGGCGGCCAGATGGCCAAGGTCACGGATATGACCGCCATACAATTCCGCCTCCTCAATACACGTAAAGGGGCAGCGGTCCGCTCTACAAGGGCCCAGGCGGACAGGCACGCATACCGCCTTGCCATGAAGGCCGTAATGGAGGCCCAGGACCGTCTCGATATCAGGGAAGGCCTGGCAGAGGCCGTTATCTTGAGGAACGGCGCTGTAAGGGGCGTCATAACGTCGCTCAGCGAAAGATATAACACAGGGGCCCTCATAGTGACCCCGGGGACCTTCCTCCACGGGCTTATCCATATAGGGCTGGATAACCACCCGGGCGGGCGGGTAGGGGAGAGGGCATCCGAAGACCTTGCCGATTCGATCAAAGGGCTGGGACTAAAAATGGGGCGGCTTAAGACAGGCACCTGCGCGCGCCTTGACGGTAAGACGATAGACTTCTCGAAACTGCAGGTCCAGCACGGCGACGAAGAAGTGACACCCTTTTCGTTCACGACAAAACGTTTTTCCAGGGAACAACTGCCGTGTTATATCACGTACACGAACGAGAGGACCCATTCCATAATACGGGCCTCTCTGGACAGGTCCCCGCTCTTTACGGGGATAATAAAAGGGACCGGGGTCAGGTACTGCCCCTCGATAGAGGACAAGGTATTCAGGTTCCCCGGGCGCGACAGGCACCATATATTCCTGGAGCCGGAGGGGATGAACACCACAGAATACTATCCCAACGGCATATCCACAAGCCTTCCGGTAGATGTCCAGGAGGAGATCGTCCGCTCCATAGAGGGCCTGGAGCGCGCTCACATAACAAGGCCCGGGTATGGGATAGAATACGATTACGTGGACCCTACGGAACTGTATCCGACCCTGGAGACGAAGAAGATACCTGGCCTTTACCTGGCAGGACAGATAAACGGCACCACAGGTTATGAGGAGGCGGCAAGCCTCGGCCTCATGGCCGGTATAAACGCCGCGTTGAAGATAAGGGAGAAGGAGCCTCTCGTGCTTGACCGTTCGCAGGCCTATATAGGCGTCCTCATAGACGACCTGGTCACGAAAGGGACGAATGAGCCGTACCGCATGTTCACATCCAGGGTGGAATACCGGCTCCTCTTGAGAGAGGACAACGCGGACCTGCGTCTTGTACCGATCGGCCGCCGTATAGGGCTGATAGGCGACGACCGGTACGAAGGGCTTATGAGAAAGAGAGAACGGATCGAGCGGGAGATAGAGCGGCTGAAAAAGACCGGCATGGAGAAGAAGCTGAGAAGGCCGGAGATATCATATGCCGACCTGGGCCTCAAAGAGCCGGACGGGGGATTGTCTGCGGAAGAGATAAAAGTGGTGGAGACCGAGGTAAAATACGACGGCTTCATAAAGAGGCAGCTCAACGAGATATCGCGTTTCGAAAAGATAGAAAAGATAAAGATCCCTGCCCGGCTCGATTATTCGAATATACCGGGACTTTCCTCGGAGATAAAAGAGAAACTCTCGGATATGCGTCCTATGAACCTGGGCCAGGCATCCCGCATATCGGGCGTAACTCCAGCCGCCGTGTCGATACTTATGATATATTTAGAGAAGATGAGAAGGGAAAAGACCGTGAAACAACCGGTTGCGAAGGATAAAATATGAAAGACGAAACGTTGCCTAGCACTAAGCTCTATAACGACTACAACACTTACCTGAAGAACCGCTACGGCGAAAAGGTCTACCGTATAGGCCTTGATGCCGGCTTTACCTGTCCTAACAGGGACGGGACCAGGGGTAGAGGCGGCTGCATATATTGCGCGGGGGACGGCTCGCGCTCGTCCTACACCGACCCGAAAAATAGCGTAACTGAACAGCTGCGAAGCCGGATCGAATATCTTAAGGAGAAGAAAGGCGCCGCGAAATTCATAGCATACTTCCAGGCGTTCACCAATACCTACGCTCCCGTCGCGGTCCTGAAGCGGGCATATGACCAGGTCCTGCCGTTCAAGGATGTGGTAGGGCTCTCCATAGGGACAAGGCCGGACGCGGTGGATAAAGAAAAGATGGAGCTGATAGCGTCTTACAAAAAATGGTACGATGTCTGGGTGGAGTACGGCCTCCAGTCCGTGAACGACAGGACGCTGGCTGCCATAAAACGGGGCCACTCTTTCGGGGACTTTCTGAACGCACTTAACCTGGCCAAGAAGGCGGGCGTAAAGGTCGCGGTCCATGTCATACTGGGCCTGCCGGGAGAGACCAGGGAAGATATGATCAATACGGCACGGACGCTGAACAAGATGCGGATCAACGGCATCAAGATACATCTTCTGCATGTGCTCAAGGGAAGCGTCCTTGAAAAATTGCACCGGAGAAGGAAGGTCCGCCTCCTGGAACAGGCGGAATATGCGGATCTCGTCTGCGACTTCCTGGAACACCTCTCAAGCGATATAATAATACAGAGGTTGACCGGGGAGGGGACAAGGGAGAGCCATATAGCGCCGGCGTGGGCGCTGGATAAACTGGGCACGCTTGCCAAGATCAGGGAAACTATGGAAAAGCGGGGGAGCTGCCAGGGGGCTAAATCCGCGTCCCGTCCGGGATGACCGCGTTCTTCGGCACGATCACGATGCCGTCACGTATGAAGTAATTCTTGCCGTCGAACTGTTTCAGGTTATTTATATTCTTTATCACGACGTTCTTGCCGATACGCGCGTTCTTATCGATTATGGCCCGCTCTATCACGGAGCCGTCGCCGATGCCCAATCTGATGTTTTCCCTTTCCCCTTGCGCCTCATAATAATCCGCCCCCATAAGGACGGTCTTCGATATTGTACAACCTTTTCCTACGATCGAGCGCAGCCCCACTATGGAATCGTGTATCTGGGCATCCGCTATAACGCAGCCCTCGGTGATCAGGGAATGTTTGATCCTGCAGGCTGTGATCCGGGCGGAGGGCAGGAAGCGCGGCCTCGTGAATACATCGCCGTTGTAGAAGAACGAGAAATGCGGCTTATATGACGTCATCTCTATATTGACATTGTAATACGATTTGATGGTCCCGACATCTTTCCAGTAGTTATTAAAGACATAACCGAACCCCTTCAGGCGGCGTATCGAATGCGGTATCACTTCGCGCCCGAAATCGGTATCGTTACCGTCCAGGACCTCAGCCAGGGCCCTGGCGTTAAAGATATATACCCCCATCGATGCCAGGTAGGCAGGGTAGGGGAGGGGACCGGCAAAGGTGGCTATATTCCTGGAGAACCTGAACCCGCGCAGGTCCGAAGGCGTTTCCGGCTTCTCCCTGAAGCCGAGTATCCTGTCATTGCTCCCCAGGCGCAATATACCGAACTCTTTCACTTCGTCCTTCCGTACCGGTATTACGGAGACCGTGAAATCGGCCTCCTTTTTCCTGTGAAAGGCCACCAGGTCCCTGTAATCCATCTCATAGAGGTGGTCGCCCGAGAGTATCAGTATCTCTTCATCGCCCTTAAGATTGAGGTGGCATATATTCCTGCGTACCGAATCGGCGGTGCCCTGGAACCAGTTGGTACTTTCGACCGTCTGTTCTGCGGCCAGTATACGCACGAAGGCGCGGGAGAAAAAATCGAAACGATAGGTATTATTCACGTGGTTATTGAGCGATTCCGAGTTGAATTGCGTCAGAACGTATATGTCTTTTATGTTGGAGTGGAGACAATTCGATATGGGTATGTCGATGAGACGGTATTTACCGCCGATCGGGACTGCCGGCTTGGAACGATACATCGTGAGCGGAAAGAGCCGCTTTCCCTGTCCGCCGCCCAGTATGAGCGCTATCGTCTTTTTCATATTTCAGATTATATCACAAACCCATTCAAAAACAAGGATGATGTGCCTTATTCTTTACCCCCGGCGGGCTGCAGTCTTATCCTTTCTTCGAGCTCTCTCTCACGCATAGCCATCTGCTTCTCGAAAATACCGAACTTGTCATCGGTCGGTCTGCCATACCAAAGTTTAAGCTGCTCAAGCGCAAGTTTATTCTGAGGCGTAAAGTGCCTGTTACCGGGTCCGCCTGAGCGGGCATATGTATTCCAGCTCCACCAGTATGTACCGAAGAACCATGGCTTATCCCAGAACGTCTCAAAGACCGCCTTGTAACAATTGGCCTGTATATCCATATTGGGGCTTCCGGACACCGCTTCCTCCCACGGCTTCATGGCGGCTATATCCGAGCTGCAATACCCGCACTCCGTAAAGATAACCGGCTTATTCACCCCGGCCTGCCACGCCTCGATCTCGGAAAGCCACTTTTTCCATCCCTCCTTTATAACGGACAGGGGAGGGTTAGAGGTCCCGGAGAGGGGAAAGTAGGCATCGATACCGGCATAATCGAGATCACCCCAGAACTGAACGGAGCTGTATTCATCCCAATTAGCGGCATATGTGATATGTCCGGAGAATATCTTCCGCACAGCGGGTATGACCTTATTTTTCCAGGACCCGACCCTTGTTGACGCGAAAGATAACTCTGTGCCTATGCAGAAGAACTCCGCGTGTTCCTCTTCCGCTATACGCGCGTAATGGCTTATGAACTTCGTATAATTGGAGAACCACTTCTCCCATTCGCCATCGGTCTGGAACCCTATATCCGAACGCGTGTTATCCGCCTGGTCCTCAAGGTCTATATGGGGCTTGACCATGACCATCATGCCGTTCTCGCGGGCCTTCCTTATTGCATGCCTGAGGCTCGAATCCGAGGGCGTCTTTTCGGTAGGCATGATGGCCGTGGAATCGAACTTCTCCTGATACCATGTGGGCACGATAGCCGCGCATGAGATCCCGGCGTCCGCCATGGACCTCAGTGACTCATCCGACTTCGGGGTTGAAAACCCTTCTGTGGTCCAGGTGACATACGTCATACCCTTATGGAAAATGGGGTAATTGATCACCCCCGTGGCGGGCACAGTATAGTCGGCGGACACAAGAAGGACCGCCAAAAAACCTGTCAGTATAGGCCTCTTAAAAGCTCCTGCAAACATATTTACCATCCTTTCAAGGCAAACCCCGAAAGGGTGGCAAAAAAAATACCGGGCGAAAGCAAACCCGGTTTTTCCCTATTCATTTCGGTAGCCTGGCGGCCTTATCCTTACTGAAACTCCAGGATTTAGGTCCATGGCTTTGCGTGCCCATTCTTTCGAATGGTTTGCCTTTATCGCGTGAAATCTTTTTCCTGTGATACAAAGAGCGGACTTTAGTACTCCTGATTAGTATACCCTATGAAGTCGTATGTGGCAATGGACAAAATCTGCCTTTTGTATCCTTATGCAGCGCACCCACAAGAAGATCGGGGGAGAGGATCGGCGAGGCGTAAAATAGCACTGTAGATAGTTAGGTGTTTGGAGTTGGGAGTTAGGAGGAAAAGAATAGCGTATAAAATAAACTTATTCGTAATAACGTATAGAATGAAGCAAAAACACAGGTTATCAACAGTTAATTTTACACTATATATAACATATTGGGGCACAAAAGGTTGAATCCATTGCTTCCCCTATGCCTAGTTAACATAAGATATATTATAGGACGTTCCCTATTCGGCCCAGGGCGGGCTGATCTTAAGGTCTTTATGGGTCTTTTTACATGAACCAGCCGAGTAGCGGAATATTTGGGATCGGGATGGAACTCGGGATCGGGATCGATGCGCAGCCGGATAATAGGAATATTATCGATATCAGAATAAGTGCTGTATATAGCGTCCCTGGCCTATTTTTCAACCCTGAAGCTTCCTCCCCGCACCTTTATGATATGGCCCATTACAAGGGCCTCTGCGAGCCGTTTCCGGCCGCTCTTTAAGACCCTCGAGAACGTCTGCTGGCTTATCCCCATGAATCCGGCGGCCTCTTTCTGGCTCAGGCCCATATGGTCCGAAAACCGTATCGCTTCGGCCTCTTCGGTCTTGAGCTCTATATTGCCCGGCCTGCCGATCCTGCCCCTGGGGCTGAACTGCTTCACCTTGAGCTCGGTCCTTATGACCCGCGGCTTTATAGGACGGCCTCTCGTCATTACAAAACCCCCGGTTTAGAAAAGTTGCCCACAGGTTATTTTATGAGTATACACTCATAAATATATAACAATGTAGGGGACACTTAAGTGTCCCCTACAAATTTGCGTATCCTGTTACGATGAGACCTTGAAGTGCTCTATCTCGTTCCTGAGGGTCTCCATCACCTTCAGTATCTTTTCGGCGCTTGCCGGGTCGTCCTTTTTGGATATGAGCTGCCTCAGCTCTTCGGTGCTCTCCTTTATCTTCCCCACTCTCTGGTCGAGCGACTCCACGAGCACGTTGAGCGCCTCTTTCAATTCGGTGAGCTGGTCGCTGTTCCTGAGGGCTATCCTCTTTGTGAGGTCCCCGAACCCTATCTCCTCAAGGTCCTTTTCGAACCTGTAGAGGGGCCCGGCTATCCTGTGCGAAAGGAGGATGAATATGATCATGGCGGCCGCGCATATCCCCACCCCCGTTATCATGAGTATGAGCAGGAACGGCACAAAGAAGAAACTGGGGGTCGATTCGACCCTCAATACCGAATCGAGATACCCTGTGGTCACCGTATCGGTCGATACGCGCATGAAGAGCGATATGACGAGCGCCGCTTCCAGCACCAAAAGGAGCACGAAACTGAGGGCGAACTTCAGTTGGAAACGCTTCTTTATGAAATAGTTCCTTCTCCTTATCATATACCCTTCCTCAAGGCATCATCGTTTATCTTTATCTTCGCCTTCTTCCGCCTGTCCTTCAACCAATCTTCGAAGAGGCGCCTCTCCTTAAGCGCGACCACCTTCTTCTCGATCTCCGGCTTCATGCTCTCCATAGGAGCCAGGTCCACCCTCTCTCTTTCCACGACCTCTATGAGATAATAATAAGGCGAAGATTCGAATACCTTTGCCTCGCCTTTCCCCATTTCGAAGGCATCGAGGAAGGCGCTCGAGGCGATCTCATCATAAGCAAGCGGGCCTATGACCTTCCAGCCCGTAGTGTCCTTATCTTTAAGATATTTCTTATAGGCCTCATCTACCGGCTTCCGGTCGCGGCTCTTGAGCGCCTTGAAGGTGACCCTTTGAGACATATTGTCGTAATACCTGCTGATATCGTCATCCGTGGCAAAGAGATAGTCCTGCCACTCCTTCTTCTTATAGTCGATGAAATCCTTTATGAGGGCGTGCTCCCATATCAACCGTATGGAGTTCACAAAACGCTCATCCCGGGCAAGGCCCTTCTCCATGGCATACTGGATGATGAGCTTCTTCTCTATCATCGACTCCAGCTGTTCCTGCTCGGTATCGGGGCTGATCTTGAAGTCGGGGTCGAACCTGGCCCGGAGCGCCAGGTCGCGCATAAGGTCCGTCTTGGTCACGGTGTCCTTATTGACGCGGGCGACGACCTCTTCATTGGCCGGCCGGCCGGAGGTGCCGCATCCCTGTAAAAGGACCGCGATCGCTATTATGATAAAAATGGTATTGGATCTCATATCTTGGCAGAGACCGATTTGAGCGGTATCAGGGCCGTACTGGCCATCCTGACGAGCTCTTTGACAACGGCTATATCTTTCTGCGAAAAATCGGTCTCTTTCCTTACCATATTGAGGTTTATGACGCCGTACACTTCCGCGGTATTGCCCTTATTGAACGGCATTATCATCGATGATTTTATGTAGTCCCGCTTCATCTTATCGGAGATACCCTTCTTGTCCTTATCCTTGGGCAGTATTATGGGCTGGGCCGTGGCGGCCGCCATGCCGGCCAGCCCCTCCCCCACCCTTATATTTGTGGTACGGACTATCTTCTCATCGAGCTTTGAGGCGACTTTTATATGGAGCATATTGGTCGCCTTATCGACCGTCATTACGGACCCGGAGTCGGCATCGAGCGCCATCACACAGGAATTTAGGAGGGAGTTCAATATCTTCTCCTCGTAATAGCGGGAGAAGAGCGGGTCCATCTCCACCACCTCGGGAGCTATCTCTCCGAGCCGCTTCTTGTGGTAGCCGTTCTGGACCATGTGAGAGAAGATGCTCCGTATAAGCTTATTTATCGCGTAGACCTTATTGTAAGAGAATACGTTTATCTCGATGAGCGCGTCCGTGACCTCTTCCGGGTCGAGGCCCATCCTCTTCGCCTCTTCCGCGTACTCGGCCTTCGTCCTCCTGGCCTTTGGTATGAAAGGGCCTATTATGACATAGGCGACTACACGGTGCGCGATCATCATGATGGGAACGGAGAACGCCTCAAGCCCGAAAGGACACTTGAAGCTGGTATCGGTCTTTGTGTGGTTCTGTTTTCTGATTATACAATCGCCGCAGGGGTCTTTGGATCCGGAATATTTGGGAAGGACATCTTTGCAGAGACGGCTCGGCCTGCTCATCTCGGATAGCGGCGTGCCGTCCAATGAAACCGTCCTGAGGGTGATCTCCAGGACTTCTGAAAAAGAATCCTGCGTATTTTGCCACTCCTCAGGATTCACCAGATCTGTCAGTCGCAGATCTTCTTGGAACATTAATAATTAGGAGTCCGTGCTTATTTCTCGGAGTCAGAAATAAGATTATACTTCTTCAGTTTATTGTACAGGGTGGTTCTGTTCACCCCCAGTTTTTTGGCCGCCCTCTTCTTGTTCCATCCCGTCTCTTCCAGCACCTTGAGTATATAGACCTTCTCCGGGTCCTTCAGCGCGTCTTTCAGCGATGCGATATCTTTTATCTTGCCGCGGGCGTCATCGGAGGTTATCACGGTCGCCGACTCACGGAGCATCTCGGGCAGGTCGTCCTTATGGAGCGTGCCGTCGACATCGAGTATTACGGCCCGCTCTATTATATTTTCCAGCTCGCGTATATTGCCGGGCCAGTTATAGGCCATCAGGACGTCCAGGGCGTCTTCGGATATGCCCTTTATCTTCTTGTGGTTCTCTTTCGAAAAGAGCCCTATGAAGTGGTCTACGAGGAACGGCAGGTCCTCTTTGCGTTTCCTTAGCGGCGGTATGGTGATAGATATGACGTTGAGCCGGTAGTAAAGGTCTTCCCTGAACTTCTTTTCGGAGACCGCCTTCTCGAGGTCCTGGTTCGTGCTTACTATAACGCGCACATCGACCTTCATCGTCTTGTGGTCACCGACCCGCTCGAACTCTTTCTCCTGGAGCACCCTCAATAACTTCACCTGGAGGTCCAGCGAGAACGAATCTATATCATCGAGGAGCATCGTGCCGCTGTGCGACAGCTCAAAGCGGCCCTTGCGGTCGTTTATCGCCCCTGTGAAGGCCCCTTTGGTGTGGCCGAAGAGCTCGCTCTCTATTATCTCCCTGGGGAGCGCGCCGCACGATATCTCTATGAACGGCTTCTCCTTCCTCTTCTTATCCGCCTTATGTATGGCGCGGGCTATCATCCTCTTGCCTGTGCCGCTCTCCCCGCGCAACAGCACGGTGGCCCTGGATGGCGCTATGCGGTCGATGAGCGCATATATATCCCTCATTATTGCGCTCTTACCGACAAGTCCGTGATAGGTCTCGTCTTTATGTATAAGCCGGCTTATGAAGGACGGCTTGCCTGTATTCAACGATTTGTCGGCGAGCGCCCGTTCGATGGCCGAGATTATCTTCTCGTCTTCGACAGGTTTGGAGAGATACTCAAAAGCCGATATCCGCTTATTGAGCGGCAGCGAATCGATATCTTCTTTTGATGAGAGGACCACGACTTCCGATGGATAGGACTTCTCTTTGACTATGTTGAGGGAGCTGAGGTCACCGATATCGGGACCGTCTATATCGGCGAGTATCACGTGCCAGAGTTTCTCTTCAAGGTGCCTGAGGGCCTCCTTTACCGAAACGGCTATATCTGCTTCATAGCCGCTCCTGCAGAGCATCTCGTAAAGAGATTTCTGGGAGAGCTTGTCATCAGTTACTATGAGAACTCGGGCTTTGTCCATTCTTAGCTATTATCTCGGATATCTCTTTTTCTATCTCTTTAGCGTAACTATCAAGCCGTTTGAGCAGGACCGACGTCTTCCTGATGCCTTCCTTCGATTCGAGCAAGAACTGCCTTGACTGCGAATCTTCGCCTACCGTGTGAAGCGCAAGATTTATGAACCGGTTGATCGTATCTATCGGGCTGTATAATTCGTTGATGATATCTACCGAGACCTTGCCTATCGAGGCCAGCCTCTTGTAGGACTCGATCTCATCTTTCGCGACACAGCCCGTCTCCGGTTTCTTCTGTTCTATGTTGTCCTTAGAGTTTATCATATGAAATTGTAGCGGTCAAATGGAATAACTACCTTTTTTCTGAATTAACTATTTTTTGGTTTTACCTTCAGTCGCATCTATGGCGCCCTGCAAAAATTTTATCAACTTTTCGTCTTTGACCCTGCCCTGTATACCCTTATATATCGCGACCGCCTTGTCGGGTCTCTTCAACTCTTTCGTATAGATATAATCTATATACGGGAATTGCTGTGACATCGTTAGCGGTAAAGGATATGTATCTATCATCTCTTCCAGCGTCCGGCCCGCCTGCTCGTAGTTCTTCACTGACATATACGAGTGCATCAGGAAGTTCAACGCGGCGTACCCCATCGCCTTCCCCTTTTCTCTTGCGGCAAGGTTCGCATAAAATTGCGCCGCATCGGCGTATGCGGCGTTCGCCTCAGCCGTCTTACCTTCATCCTCGTAGTGCTTCCCTATATACATCGGTATCTGTATGCCGAACTGCGTATCGGTGAAGTTGTCGCGCAGGGCCATGTACTCCCTGAGCGCCGCATCCCACTTCCCCTGGCGCTCATAGGCAAACCCCTTGAGGAACTGGGCCGAACTGAGCACACCGTTGCCAAAGCTCTTCGTGGCGAGGATGGAGCCGATCAGCTTAAATGCCTTATCGTAATCTTTATTGAATATGTAAAATTCTGCGAGCGATATGTGGGCCGCCTTTGCGGTATTGGTCCTGGGGTATTTCTTTATTATCTTCAGGAACGTCTTTTCGACCGAAGCGATCATGGCCGGCGGGGCCACATCGGGATTGACGGTGATCTTACCGCTGCCCTTCATCGCGCGATAGAATAGCCGTTCCGCCGCGTACTCCCCTCCCGCTCCGAGGATAGATAGCGCTATGAACACAGCTACCAGGATTGAAACCAATACTATTATCGTCTTCTTCACTTTTTTTACTCCAAACTCCTAACTCCCAACTCCTAACTCTTTATCCGCCACGAACTGCGCCGCAACAAGAATGACGAAACAATCTATGAATATCGAAAGCACACTCCCCAGCACTGTCACGAGCACTACAGATTCCGGGACCGTCTTATCCATGATGGCACCCGAGAATGACTTCAGCAGGACTACCGGCAGATACACAAGGTACGGGAGGAGCACCAATCCTATGATAGTAGGAAAATTTTTGACGGCAAGTGTAACGCTCCTTACGACTGCCTTGACCAACGGCTTATTTGCCAGGACTATAAGAGGGACGACCGATATCATGAATGCCTGGAGTATGACATTCAGGAAGAATACGCCCAGGATCGACGCAAGCCCGAATACGCGGATCGGTATCTGAGGGATAAGACGTGAGATGAAACGCGTCGCTTTAAAGAAGACGAAACCGCTCCCCTTCTCTATGACCATCATGAGCGCTATGAAGAGTATTCCATATGCCATGAAGGAGAAATACCTCTTTGCGACGTTCTTGATCACAGCACCCGTTATGACAGGAAGGCCCGCCTTAGTGTTCTTGAATATCTGTACGGTGACGGCTGTCAGGAAGACACTCACCGAGATATATATGAATATCTGCGAATAGTAGAATAACTTCCCCAGTATCGCCAGGTGGGCCGGATAATGCGTGAGCCCTTCCCCGAAGAACTTCTTCACTATGGGATCCACTACAAGAGAGATGGGCCATCTGGGAGAGAAATATATCAGCTCGAGAGCCAATATCTCAAAGAATGCGATGAATATGAATGGCATAAGGACCCTGGGGTTCTTTGCCATCAGCTCGACCGTCTCCGTCCAATTCTTGCGTATGTTATATTTCATATTATCTGGCTATTATATACATAATAAAGAAAATGTAAAGAAAAAAGGGGTAAATATCAAACTTATACTTACCCCTTTTGTGATCGGCTGCCTTGCCAAGCTTGCCTTTTTAAACTATTTTACTTATCTATTATGTAATTATTAGACCGGTGGGAGAACATAAACCTTACCGGCTTATGCTCTCACCACGTAAGCATGCTTACTGGTTCAGAGCATACTCCCGTAGTGCGCCCCTCGCCTTAGCTCGGGACGCAATACGGGAATTATGCCATGAACTTCCTTCTTAGCTTACCAACGAACCCTACCAGGCCGAGGCCCAATAGCATCGCGCTGGCCGGCTCAGGTACTGCCGGTGCATAAGTATCCAACCTTGTGTTACCGGTGCCCTGCAACTGAGTCGTACCGAATAATTGATACGTCGGCGCATTCGTCTCTATCCACATCAACCCGCTGGTGCTACCGGGGGCGACTGGCGGAACGAGATACGAAAACGACACGGCATTACCTGGTGCTGGCCGCGATATCAGGAATGGGATAACCCCGGGACCTAAGACATCCACATTGGTGGTGAAGCTGTCATAGTCCGTGGTATCTGCCAAAGTGATAGACGCAACCGAACCCGGGTTATTTATGACCTGGTATTCGAACACCATAAGACCTGCCGCGTTGGCCCTTACCCACTGGTTCAGGACGCCGGTAAACCACACGTTATTATTCGCGTCCAGACCGGTGAACGGTATACTCAGTGACGCTAACGCCGCACCAATACCCGGCGAAGGCGTAACGCCCGTTGCAAACGCAGTCCCTCCTATCGGGAGCGGCACTGCATCGGCCTGACCAACCATGCCAATAAGCATAGCAAGTATCGCTACTGCAAATACTATCTTCTTCATCTATTCACCTCCTCTCATCCATGGATTTATTAAAAACTTTATCTGACGCGCCTTTTGCGCGCTACCAATCCTGCTAATCCTAACCCCAATAACGACATCGTCGCCGGCTCCGGGACTACATCCGAAGAAGTGGCCAACACTTTTACATAATCAACTTTACCCTGGTAGTCCCAGCCGTTGCCAAAGACCTGGACATCCGATAAACTCTTCATGCCGCCCGGTACGCTGAAAAGATCCAGCTGATAATCATACCAGGTGCCGGACTGCACATATGTTCCTATAGACCCGGCGCTCCCGCTGTAATAGAACGCATGCCTGTACGAACGAGCCACGTTACCAAGATCGACGTAGTCGACCTGTATATTGGCAGGGTACTCCGATGCGGAAGGCGATGAGAGATTCTGATATATGGGCGATATCCTCGTTTGGAGGAGCAGTGAAGAGTAGCCGGAGACGGCGGCATTAAGCATCTGATAAGCCCCTGTAGCATTGCCATCGGAACCGGAGGCAGACATCATCCAATAGAGCACTCCGCCGGACGCGGATACGCTCGGATTTCCCCATATTCCCGCACCACCCGTATAATGAAATGTTGTCCAATTCGATATACCCAATGAAAAATCCCCATTCGTCACAAGATCGATCGTGCCAGAGAAGGCCGGGGCCTGAGACGCCATTACGCCAAAAGCAACAAGGGCCATTATAAGTAATGCTCTCTTCATCCTCTCCTCCATTTTTTCTCCAAACTCCTAACTCCCAACTCTTAACTAAACTCGTTTTTTCCGCGCAACAAACCCTGCCAACCCGAACGCCACGAGCGCCATCGTCGCCGGCTCAGGGGCCACCTTCCCATCCACCTCTATAAAGTCGTTACCGCATGTCTCGGTCCAATGTACCCTGAAATCGTAATTATGGGTCCAGTTATCTCCGAACGCGGATACCGGGACATATCCTTCTATTATGTAGCGTTTCGGGCCATAGTAAGAATACATTATGTTTGTCGTGCCGGGGGTCCAGATCGTGCCGTTTATCGCCAGTATCTCCGTAGGCGCTCCGAGATAGGCATTGTAATTTGCGTTATTGCCATTCCATATACCCCAGTTCTTCTCCCCCAATCCCCACGTCTTTACGTCATAGAGCGTGCCTTTGCTGAAACCGCCGTTACCGGTCGTTTCGATCCCGTATGTATAGGCGGCCGTCTTGGCGCCGAACTGTATGGCTATATCTCCGGGACGTATACCGTTCAGTCCGGTAAACGGAAATCCGGTCACTACGGCGAAATAGAGATTGGTATTGTCAAAATATGTGTACATCGCTTCTGCATCATAGTCCTGCCCGCCGTAACCGGGATAGAGGAAATAACTCGTCTGATCCTCTACTGTATAAAATAGATTACTCGAAGAAGTGGGCGTCCAGTTCGTCCCGGGCGTCACTCCCCAATCGGAAAGGGATCCGTCAGTTACATCGATAGATAGCGCGAATGACGCGCCGGCACAGAATACAGACAGCAATACAAATAGTGCTACCAAGATCGTTCTCTTCATATTATCGCGCTCCTTTTCCGCGTGCCGAAACGATGATCGTCCTGAAGAATATCCTCAGGTCCACCATGAAGCACATCTCTCTTATATATAGGAGGTCATATTTGACCTTCTTCCTTACATCCTGTAACGTCTCATCATATTTGTGCCACACCTGGGCCAACCCGGTGATGCCGGGCCTTACCTCGACCCGTCTGGAGTAATCGGATATCTTGCCGCTCAGCTCTTTGACGAATACGGGCCTCTCAGGCCGCGGCCCTATGATGCTCATGTCGCCCCGGAGCACGTTAAATAACTGGGGTAGCTCATCTATATGCATCTTACGTATGGTCCTTCCGAATTTGATAAGACGGGGGTCGTTCTCCCTCGCCCATACAGGACCTGTATGTTTCTCCGCATCTATCTTCATCGTACGTATCTTATATATACGGAATATCTCCCCGTCCCTCCCCACCCTCTCCTGCGAAAAGAATACAGGCCCCGGGGAGACGGTCTTGATGATGACGGCGGTAAGGGCGATGACCGGCGATGCTATGACAAGGCCTATGGAACCGACGATGATATCGAAGACCCTCTTGAATTCGTGGAACCGGCGCCTGGCGAATCTGACCAGCCATCCGGCAAAACCGGTAGATATGAGCGCCATCGTTCCCGGCTCAGGAGCTATCAGCGGGGATTGGTTATTGGTCTGGGCGTAGCAAAAATTGATGATGAAGAGCGCCGAGAATACGAGAAAGCCGAATATCACGGCGTAATGGAATCCTGTCTTAAAAGTTCTCATGCCTCTATTCGCCCTTCTCTCTTCGTGAAATACGCTCGTAACGACGTATAGCCAGGAAGATATCTATATCTTTCCGTAACTCGTCGATCACTTCCCTTATGTTCTCCAGCATCTTCTTCATCTTTTCCTCTCACAAATATTATTTATCACTCTATATATAAGCATTAACTATGCCAAACTCAGATCTGGACTCAAAAAGTCAGTATTATTATTAATCGTAACTTATTACTGTATAATATGTTAAATCTGTTAGATATAGCGATAACCACGAAAAACCATGACATACCATGACAATCGTAGATAGGCGATTGGTGTCGGTTAAACACGCCGTCGGGTTGTGTTGAGTTGGGTGGACAATGGTAGTTTGGAGTTAGGAGTTGGGAGTTAGGAGGAAAATAAAAATAAGTTGCAATAATTTCCGCGTTTTTGGCATCTATATATGTGGGGGCGTAGTTGGGAGTTAGGAGATTGGAGGCGGGAGGAAAAGCAAACTTAAGGAGGGAAATATGAAAGATGTGGCATTACAAGAAGCTATTGAACAAAAGATATTCATCATAAGAGGCAAAAAAGTTATGATCGATAGAGACCTTGCTGAATTATACCAAGTTGAAACAAAGTATCTTAACAGACAGATGAGGCGCAACATTAATAGGTTTCCTGAAGAGTTCATGTTTCAGCTTACCGTTGCCGAAAAGAATGAACTGGTGACAAATTGGCACCGGTTTGACACAATGAAGCATTCAGCAACCCTGCCATTTGCATTTACTGAGCATGGGGTGGCAATGTTAGCCAGTGTTTTAAATAACGACAGAGCGATAAAGATCAGTATTTTTATCATTAATACTTTCGTAAAACTACGAGAAATGATCTCAACACATAAAGAGCTCGCGCATAAGCTAAAAGAACTCGAAGGCAAGATCGAAAAACATGACGCGGAGATCCAGGCGATTTTCGAAGCGATACGTCAGTTGATGACGCCTCCGCCTGCGCCACCGAAACGGCGCATAGGGTTTCATTCGTAGAGGCGTGAGGGTGGGTTGTGAGTTGTGAGTCGGGGGTGAGGATTAGGGTGAAAAAACAAAGGAGGAATAGATGAAAGATATGGTGACGCAGGAGGTTATTGAAAGAAAAATCTATCTTATAAGAGGCCACAAGGTTATGTTGGATAGTGACTTGGCAGAGCTTTACGCAGTAGAGACGAGAAATTTAAATAAGGCAGTAAGTAGAAATTTAGACCGTTTTCCGGATGATTTTATGTTCAGTCTGAGCAAGGAAGAACTTAACAACTTGATGTTCCAATTTGGAACATCAAGATGGGGCGGTACGCGAAAGCCGCCGCGGGTCTTTACCGAACAGGGTATCGCCATGCTATCAAGCGTTCTTAGGAGTAAGAGGGCAATTCAGGTCAATATTGCGATCATGCGGGTTTTTGTGAAGTTGAAAGAGATGCTATTGGCCCATAAGGAACTCGCACGTAAGCTTGCTGAACTCGAAAATAAGATTGAAAAACATGACGCGGAGATCCAGGCGATTTTTGAGGCAATACGCCAGTTGATGGCTCCGCCTCCTGCGCCACCGAAACGGCGCATAGGGTTTCATTCGTAGAGGCGTGAGGGTGGGTTGTGAGTTGTGAGTCGGGGGTGAGGATGAGGGTGGGTTCTGGGTTAGATGGTCCACTGTCCATAGTCGACGGTCCACAGTAAAGGATAAAAATGTCATTTAAATTTGAAAAGCTGGACGTCTGGCAAAAATCGGTAGATTTAAGTTCTGACATTCATGAATTGACACGCGAGTTTCCAAAAGAAGAATTATATATTCTTACTTCTCAGATTAAACGAGCGGCTGACTCAATTGCCTTAAATATTGCAGAGGGATCAACCGGTCAATCAAATGCAGAGTTTAGGCAATTTGTTGGATATGCTATAAGATCAGCGATTGAAGTAGTGTCGTGTCTTTATATAGGCAGGAAACGCGATATGATCAAAGATGATAATTTTAAAAAGCTCTATTTGGATACTGAAAGGATAGTCCGGATGCTACAAGCTCTTAGAAACTCTCTCGAATAAACTATGAGCTATGGACTTTCCGTGGACCATGGACCGTGGACTATGGACTATTTAGCTAGTAAGCGCCTCCACCGCCTTCACCGTTTGCCCGAGGAACTCTTTAAGCGTTGCAACCGTCTTGGATCCATCTCCGCTGACGACCATCGACACCCTGACCGTCGCCCCGGGCACATTACGGCCGAAGAGTTGGTGGGCGATAAGATAGAGCTGCTGCAGATAAAAATTTTCGGTATATAACTTCCCCGCTTTATACGAGTAAAGGACCATCTCTCTTAGTCCCGATTTCTCCAGGTCCAGTTTATTGGTGATGAACGATCGTTTATCGGAGGAGACCATTTCTGTCTTTTTGTTAACTATAGTCATCCCCTCCCCTATCAGACATACCTCCGGAGGATGGAAGACCGCCCTGTTCGTCTCCGAGTATATGAGAAATAGCGCCAGCTTATCACCTGAGGTGTTGACGTACTCCCGCAGTATCAGGTTTCGCGTCTCGAGTATCCGGTACTCCTCCTCGGTCATCTTGAGATCTCTCCCTTTCCACTCTCCGACCGAGTATGGGAACTTCCGGATATCGACCCTATCATGAGCCGCCTTCTCGCGGGATAAGAGGCTCAGCGACATCACGCCAGTGAGCACGAGTAATGCGATGATAGCGAGAAATCCCATCGTCTGCTTGTTCATTGCTTCCCTCCTTCGAGCGCCTTACTAACAGCAAGAAGCCCTACGAATGCGAAGGCGAAGACGAAGAACCCCGTGAAATCATGGAAGAAGCCCATGGCAACATTTTTCCCGTAGAGATCGTTGACTGTGGCAAGCAATATTATCCTCGACACGTTCGACGCGATCGCTATAGGAATAGACGAAAGGAATAGGATCGTCTTTTTGGTATATGACACCTTGAGTGAGTATGCGAAGAGTAGCCCCAGCGTCAGTAGCGAGATGAGCGAGCGGAGACCGCTGCACGGTGCCTCTATCGCAACGAAAGAATTGGGCATACGTATGATGCTGCCGTCCAGTACCGAAGGGAAACCTATCCTGTTCAGGATGAACGTCGCACATCCTGCTGCGAACAATTTTAACTTGACGGTCAGGTTGCCTATGATAACGAGCGGAAGCGGCACCATGGCGAGGAGAAAGAATACAGGGAATATCAGGTTACGGGTCATTTCCCTTCCCAGGAAGAAGAGTATAAGCCCATAAAGGACAAATACGAAAGAGAACCCTGATACGAATGATACCTTAAGCGAGGCGGATATTATATGGACGAGGAGGCCGGCAGCGACTATCCAGAGCCCTTTCATGTCGCTCGATACCGTTACTTTCTTCAGGATATCTTTCCTCTGCCATGCGATAAATAACGATACTATCGGTATCAGTATCCCGTGCCCGTAATACGACTCCTCCCCCATCCACCTGTCGTACATCCACACGAGCGTCGGTGCGTAGGCTACGAGCGTCAGCGCCAGGCACGTAGCAAATTTCAGTAGCGAACTTAATTTATTGCTCATCTCATCTCCTGACTGTCCAGAAATCACCCGCTAAGGTCTCGAGATACCGAAATGGCATCGTAAAATAACCGTCCATCCCCCACCCCTGGCCCCATGAATTCCGCACCAGGAAGCGCCGGGCCTTCTGATCATACCCTACCGCCAGTACGGCATGGCCGCCGAGGGCGCTCTCATCCTCCCCGGGCATATTTACAATGCCGGTCTTCGCGACCTTTGGCGATTCGAAACTTTCGTAGACGGTGAAACCGAAGACGAACGGATATCCTTCCGCAAGGCAGACAAGCATCTCGCGAAGCGTATTGATCCGGTGGTACGATTCTATCCGATGTCCTTTCGCCTCCTTGTAGCACTTCGCCGGCGGCTTATCATCGAACTTTTCTATTACGTACGGCCACATACGCTCCTCGCATGCCCCGTCATCCTTGAGTGACTTGATACCGTCTCGAAGCGACGCCCCTGAGTCGTAATCTACGCTGTCTATCAGGACGCGCTCGTTATAATATATGAATAACCGGCTCACATCCGTATAGATATGGTCTATCTTCATATCGAGGAACTCGAGGTTCCCTGCCAACGCCTGTGCCGTACAGCTCCCGAGGTTCCCCTGGTCCTCTACCATCGAACAATGCTCCCTTAGATCGACTTTCTCCGGCAACCTTACCACCGGCCGTATCGCCGTATAAAGATAATCCCTTTGATCCGGTATATCCGGATACCATCCGTAACTGCGCTTTATTGGTTTCATTTAGCCCCTTTACTTGCGGATAATATCACTTTTGCCAGCTCCATCCTTGCTGTATACCATGCATTGACATCCTTGTTCCATTTTTTCGGGGCGATGATAACGCTATCTACGATAGATGCTACCTCTTTCTCTTTTCCCATAGATCTGGCAAGCCACATATACTCATAGTCCTGTAACCCTCTCCTAAGCGATTTCATTATAAAACTTGATATGGGTTCCTGCAGCCCTATATATTCTCCGGGATAAAATAAAACGCCGTCTCCGTTAAGGCGCATAGCATCGCTTTCACGATAACCGGGTCTGCGCATCTGGTCATACGTCATTGGGTCCTTCCAAACATTTGTACTGTATTGAGCGGGGTTTTTGTTTATCTCTCCACCTGAAATTTTGTTTCCGTTCTTATCCCTCAGGCTGTGTGTGTCTATCCAATAACAGCTGTCCCAGAACATCCATCCTTCGATATCAAATTTCCATCCCATCCATGCGTGAGTTCTGCCGGCAAGTCCTGATGTGTCAACATACGGTCCTCCGCCCCACCCCATATTATACGTCCATATCTTATCACCCGCTTTCTGCCTGGCGCGCACATCCTGCAATACAGAATCTCCGCTATTCCATATATCGACATAACCGACGAGAGAACCCCAGGAGCGTTCCGGTGGTTTTATTGGGACTGTAACCATGCAAGGGAGCTTTTTACCTAAGGCCTTGTGCACCCAATCGCATCTTTCCCGTATAAAATCGTAATTCTTTTTTGAGCATGGCTCATCATATACGTATAACATCAGGATGTCAGGGACGTTCTTCTCGGCAAAAAATCTGAGCGCTTCTTTGCCCAGCCTTTGATATTCTGGTTCATGATCAAAATCATCTATTTGGATGACCCAGGTATTGACCGGGGTCTTTTTGCCGACACGTTTTGTATAAGCGGAACCATCTATGTAAGGACCCCTTCCGCGTTCGCTCCAATATTTTTCAAACTTATCGTAGCCCCATTCCATCTCCAGGTTAGGACAGAGGACCAGCCGATGCTGGTGTGCCATCTGAAAAAATTTGTCTTCGAGGGCCCTGAATTCAGGGTAACCTGAATCGTTATATCCAAATGCCCATCTCAGCTGTTCAGAGCCATAATAGATATACGTCCTGAAGTGTGTCTCATGCGGCAACATGAAATCCCAGACCGTAAGTATCACTCTCACCTTTACCGGCTCTTTTCCGTCGCTAACGATCGTAAAAACAGACTCATACTCACCCGCTACGGCGTCTTCCGGTATATATATGTCAACCCAGATCGGCTGGTTCTGGTCTTTTTCGATCTTAAACGGCATAATAGTTTTTCTTCCGGAACGAAACGGGATCATCTGTGTCGGATATACGCCTATCTGTGCTTCGTCAACCGGCTTTCCGTCGAAACTCGATGGTACGGTGACTTTTAAATAGTGCTCCTTGAATAGATCTATGTTACTTGCTTCTATTATGCCGGCATCTTTTCCCCGAAATTCATCTGCTAAAACCGTTACGCCGGATAAACTTTCGTTTAGGGCTTTGATTATCACCTGAAATGAGACATATTCATTCCTTGCGCCGTATATTTTAACGACATTTTCATCTCCATCCCAAAACAGATTTTTCTTTTCCGATTTATCATAAGGTGCTATTTTCTCACAATCACCAACACACCATATACTCACTTCTGCATATGCTGGCTCGAAATAAGATATTGATAGGATCAGAAAGACAGATATCAGGATATTTTTCATTAGCAGCGCCTTTTCAGAAGATAATCGCGATACATGGCTGGGTTACCGTTCAAGCCACCCTCGGCTGCTTTTATGATGTTGTAGATCTCCCGCGCCGTGACATAATGCAACATGTACTTCTTTCCATCGTTGTACTTCTCTTTCAGGTACGAATGCATCTTTCGGATACTTTCGCCGAGGAATATATCCGAGTTCGCCTCCTGAGCGCCATGAGTGTACACCTTTACGAATATCCATTCCGGCCTGCCTTTAACATGTATCTTCGCGTCTATCCAGTAGTCGATCCTTGTCTTCGTCGGAGGATTATGCGCGGATATCTCTCCGTTCTCGATCCGCGGAAGCACCTTCCATTTTCGCCGTCTCCAGTTAAGTGTAAGCGGACCCTGTATGATCATAAGGTCGCCGGACGGTTCTTTGCCCGCTTCCACATCTGTGCCGGTATCATGTGATTTTGGCCTTGCCGGATCGTCCTTTGCGTAATATATGCTGTTTATCTTACCTGTCTGCGAGCGATCGGGCGCTGACGGCAGGGTAAAATCGGCATAGCAGCCCAGATCATTGAGCAGTTTCAGTTCGCTATTCACTCCGCACCACCTGCTATCCCCTCTTGAGTTATTAAGCGCCCAATTACCGTGTACAAACCCGAATTTCGTCTCTTTTGTCTTGCAGTCAAAGGACAATGCTCCATGCTTGGAGAAGCGGTCTTTGCACCTTTTCAGTTTTTCTCTCATACCATCGGCGGTATCATGGTGGTGATGAAGATGAACTTCGATCTCGCCGAACCCTTTCCTGCATAATTCCGACAGCTTATCGAGATGTTCGGGCCTGTACTCTTCTTCGGGATAAAAGAAAGTGTGCTGCGGGAATTTCCCGTCAGAGTCGGCGAACTCACCTGCTGCTGCCGGGTAACCTTCCACCCATCTTTTGATCCTGCCTACTTCTGTCGAATATGCCGGCTCATTCCAGCCCGGCTCAAAGTGATCCGCCACACAGAACATGATGTGTACCGGCCGCTTTGCAGGGCGCCCCCGGTTCGGCTCAATACGCTGCCTTATATAACTCGATAACCAGATATGAGTGTTCTTTAACATATATTACACTAAAGCCGCTGCCCTCTTTTCAACCTGCTCTTTTATCCAGGGATATGTCTTCTCAAGGCCTGCCTTTAGACTGCATGAGGGGGCCCATCCCAGCTTCTTATATATGAGCGAATTGTCGGAATTCCTTCCGCGCACACCTGTGGGGCCGGCAATATGGTTCACGCTAAGCTTCTTCCCGGCAATGGCTTTCACCATCTCGACAAGCTGATTTATCGTGACCATCTCATCCGAACCTATATTCACAGGGTCCGTAAAGTCCGATCTGACCAGCCGCCTTATCCCCTCAACGCATTCGTCTATATATAGGAATGACCTTGTCTGCTTTCCGTCACCCCATATCTCGATCCTGCTGCCGTCTTCGGCCTCAGCCACCTTCCTGCATATGGCGGCAGGCGCCTTTTCCCGTCCGCCCTCCCATGTCCCCTCCGGACCGAAGATATTGTGGAATCTTGCTATCCTTACGGCCATGCCGTAGTTCCTGTGGTATGCGAGGTATATACGCTCGCTGAAGAGCTTCTCCCAGCCGTATTCACTGTCCGGCGCCGCCGGATATGCGGAATCTTCCGAGCATTTCGGATTATCCGGGTCCTCCTGGTTATAGGCCGGGTACATGCATGCCGATGACGAATAGAATACCTTCTTTACGTTCGTCACACGAAACCGTTCGACCATGTTGAGATTTATGGTAGCGGAGTTATGCATCAGGTCTGCGTCATGTTCTCCGGTAAATATATATCCCGCTCCTCCCATGTCGGCCGCCAGCTGATACGCTTCATCGAACGTCATATCGGTGATCCTCTCGCAGACGGTCTGATCCCGCAAATCGCCTATGATAAAGTCGTCCGCCTCTGTCGGGCTGAACTCGGGGTATTTGAGGTCCACCCCCCTGACCCAGTAACCTTCTTTCTTAAGCCGCTTCACCAGGTGGCTTCCTATGAAACCGCCGGCGCCGGTTACGAGCGCTGTCAATCTCTTGTCTGTCTTCATACCATTCTCCTTTTTAGTGCTTCTGTTGTTTGTTATCGAAAAGAGACCGCAATATCCGTCTATAGCCGTCTCTTTCGTGAAATTGTCCTCAAAACACTTCCGGGCGTTCACCTTTATTCTCTCTGCCATCTCAGGGTCTTTATGAAGGGCCTTCAGTATTTCCGTTACCCCATCCACGTCATCCTGCTCCGCGCAGAAACCGCTCTGGTATTTGTCCACCACCTTTGAGACGTCGGAATTCTTATCGACGAGCCCTAGGATGATCTGCCCAGCGGCAAGCGACGTGTACAATTTGCAGGGCGCCGCCACACAATCCAGGCTCTTCTCCAAACTCACCACCGAAATGTCCCCTGATGTAAGCGAATACGGCAGCACCGCTTTATCCTGATAAGGCAAGAACAACACATTGTCCAGCCCTTTCTCGCGCGCCATATCCATCAATTTCTTCTTCTTGCCGCCTTCGCCTATGAAGACGAACTTTATCCCATCCTCTTTTCTCAATCGATCTGCGGCCTCTATAAGCGTCTCCAGCTGGTGGAACAGACCAATATTCCCCGCATATAATACGGTCAGCTTATCATCCAAACCGTACTTTTTCGAAAACCAGTTATCCGATTTTTTAATAGGCCTGATAAATTCTCCGTCCGCCCAGTTGCAGATGACTTTGATCTTATTGCCGTTCCTGCCGATCTTGCTCTCTATAAGCTCTTTCATATTTTCGCTCGGCACGATCACGAAATCCGCATTCCTGAAGAATACCTTATTGCAGCTATCCCAGAGACGCGCAACGATACTCCCTTTTTTGATATACCCGAGCCGTTCCGCGATATCCGGATAGAGGTCATAGATGAGGCATATATATCTCTGCCCCCGGATAAGATTCAAGAGATACCCCACGATAAACAAAAACGGCGGCGTCGAAACTATAAAAAGAGGCGTCCTATCTTTCGAAAAGAGAAGTTTAAAGAATGCCAGGATCGTAAAACTTGTCCAGTTCAGCATCCTGCCCATAGAGCTATTCTTCTCAAAACGGGTGCACGCCACCCTTTCTATTTCGATCCCGTTATATAGTTCTTTGGACGGAAGCGTCTTACTCTTCGTGTATGTGGGCTGGCCTGTGAGCGCCGTGACGCTCCATCCCTTCCCAACCAAAGATTCCGCAAGTTCAGTCATCAGCTGGGCCGTCGATGCCACCTCAGGATGAAAATATTGCAGCACAAATCTTATCTTTTTCGTATCTTTCTTAAATATATCATTCCATTTATCCAATATAGAACCGGCATTTTTTACCCATGTATGTCTTTCCGCCACTTCCCGGCACGCTATGGAAGATATCTTTTCATAAAGCGCCGCATCGCTTAATATCCTCATCATCATCTCGCTTAAACTATCTTTATTATTCCTGGAAAAAAGTAAACCGTTGGAGCCGTCATCTATTATCTCTTCTATAGGGCGTATCCGTGGCGCAAGGACCGGTTTCGCCATAGCCATATATTCAAATATCTTTATAGGGGAACCGTAATCATTTGAATCCGGCATAACGCCGATATCAAAAGACGCTATATATTGAGGAAGTTCGTCATGAGGCACAGACCCGGTAAAGATAACCGCGTTCTTCAGGGCTCCGCTCCCCACTTTTTCTTCAAGCTCTTCCTTCATCGGCCCATCCCCGACCAGCATAAATTTTGTCGCGGGCGCTCTCTTTATGACGCTCTCTGCCGCATCTAAAAGAAGGTCCAGACCATGCCAGGGATAGAAGCCGCCTACGAAACCGATCACTTTGCCGCCGTTCAATCCGTGTCTGTCCCTGACGTTTTTTCCCGATATGGAGGCATCAAAGACGTCTGTATCTGCGGCATTGTGAAGTACTATTATCTTCCTTTCGGATATACCGAATTCATTTATTAAACTTTCTTTTAAAACCGATGAAACCGTCACTATCCCATCGGCCTTGTTGAATATGAATCTATCAATGGCCTCCCCCAATCGTGACAATGCCTTTGTTCTCTTGGGATACACCGATGTCCGCGAAGTAAAACTCACTTCAATGATAATAGGCACCCGACGCACCTTGGCCGATACAACACCCGCTATACTGAATATCGCGTATCGTTCGTATATAAAACCATACTGCTTTTTCTTTAACTGCTTCTGTATCCCCCAGAACGCAACGACATTGTACATGATCTCGAGAAGCTCAAAAACTATCTGCGGGACCAGGTAACGGCTCTTCTTCTGTGAACCGGTTTTAGAACCGGGGAAATTTCGCACACCCGGAGGCGAAACAATATCAACCTCATGGCCAAGCTTTTTGAATGCTTTTGCCATCTCGTCTATGTGACGGCCTGCCGCGCCGGTTGCCTGTGTTCTATGGTGATATAAGATATTCATCTAGCTCTTTCCTAACAGTTCGCTCACCGTTCTGAATTCGAAACCTCTGGTCTTCAGATCGGTCAATATATCCGGCAATGCTTCTTTCGTGTGCGCATAATCTTCGTGGAAAAGGAGTATATCTCCCGCGCTTATCCTCGACCGCCTTAGATGCCTCCGAAGTTCCTCCGCCGTATTAAATTTGTAGTCATGACTGTCGAATGACCATAAAACTATCTTCATATTGCTTGTCGCTGTATATAGCAATTTTTTTAGGCCTATCCTGCCCCATGGCGGCCTGAATAGGCGCGGAGATGATCCGACAATACCCTCTATGCTCTTTTCCGTCTCCTTTATCTCTTCCACGCCGCCCTTTCTGCTATGCCAGTAGGAATGGTTGGCAACCTCATGCTGATCCTCCGCCATGTGCCTAACAAGGGCCGGATGACGCTCGGCCTCCTTGCCGATAACAAAGAACGTCGCCTTTACGTTCTCGCTCTTCAGTATTTTCAGTATATCTTCCGTATGATCGACATGCGGCCCGTCGTCGAAAGTAAGTGCGATCCTTTTGTCTTTCACTTTTCCGCTGAAAGCGAAATATCTGTTTGATATTAATCTCTTAATAAGCTTCTTCATCTGATCCATCCTCAATCTATATATTTCCGATGCCATAATTCCAGCGTCACAAAAGAGAATATGCGGCGGCCCAGGTCTTCATTTTTCTTTATATTCTCGAAGAGCGTATCTATGTAGGCCCTGTTAAAATATCCTCTCTCAAGAGTCCTTTTTTCCGTGAGTAAGCTTTTCGCGTTGTCATACAGCGCTCCGCCGAACCATGCTGAAAGCGGCACAGGGAAACCCATCTTTTTCCTGTTGATAACCTTCTCCGGGAGAAGATCTTTCATTGCTTCCTTGAGGATATGTTTACCTATAGCGCCGTTAAGTTTATAACTATCCGGAAGGGATGTCACAAACTCTATAAGTTCATGGTCTAAAAATGGCGCGCGCAGTTCCACAGATGCCGCCATGGTCATCCGGTCTGACTTTAAGAGAATATCTTCCGCAAGCCACGATTTTGTGTCTATATAAAGCATTTTGCTCAGCATGCTTTTTCCACTCACGCGATCATGTAATCCTGCAAAATAATCGCTCTGCCGCTTGTCCACTACGTTTTTTAACGCCGGTGAGTACATCCTGTTTTTAATGCTTTCTGTCAAATCATACGATACTGACCTATAGCGGCGCTCAAACGGCTCTGCCATCCATTCAAAATACTTGCACATCTTCTCCTGTTTACTCATGCAGACCATTGCCTTTGCTATAAAGCAAAAGGGTACAAATCTTAAAAATCTCCTCATCGATTCTATCCTATACATCTTCGAATAGAGGGAATATCCGGCAAATATCTCATCGGATCCTTCCCCGGATAAAAGAACCGTAGCGTGCGGCTTGGCAAGAGAGGCGAGCTTGTATAACGCTATCGCCGCACTCTCAACGATAGGTTCTCCGCTGTGCTCAAGGAGAGTATCTATCGAACTAAAGAGATCCTCCGGGGTCAGGATAAATTCGTGGTGCTGTGTATTAAATCGAGACGCCACAATATTCGCAAACCCAAGCTCGCTCATATTTCCGACATCCTTATATCCTACGGAGAATGTCTGAACTGTTTTCCCTAGAATATCCGACATCAGGGCGACTATAGCGCTCGAGTCAAGCCCGCCGCTTAGAAAAACACCGAGTGGAACCTCGCTCATGAGCCGCATCTCAACGCTCTTTACCAGTAAATTCTTGGTCTTTTCACGGGCATCTTCAAACGATATGTCTATGGGTTCCATCTGCGCAATATCCCAATATCCTCTGGTATCTGTCTTCCCGTTTTCCGACATGAGCATATAATGAGCCGGCTCAAGCTTAAAAATGTTTTCGAATACTGTCTCTGGACCCGGCGTATATCCCAATGACAGGTAGAAATCGAGCACCGGCTTATGGACCTTAGCCCTAACAATTCCTGTCTTTAAAATGGCCTTTATCTCTGACGCGAAAAGGAAAACGTTATCATCCCGGTAAAAATATAACGGTTTCTTCCCCACTCTATCGCGGGCCAGCATCAAGTGCTTTGATCTTTTGTCCCATATGGCAAACGCGAACATCCCGTGTAACTTTTTGACGCAGTCAGGCCCATATTCTTCATAGGCATGCACTACCACCTCTGTATCGCTTTTCGTGGAAAAAGAATGGCCTCTCTTTATAAGCTCGATTCGTAAGTTTTGATAATTGTAAATTTCACCGTTGAATACTATGCATAAGGAATTATCCTCATTGAAGATCGGCTGGTGCCCGCTTGATATATCTATGATGCTAAGCCGGCGCTGGCCAAGCCCTACGTTGCCCTCAACGAAAAATCCCTCATCATCGGGCCCGCGATGGCGCATTGTGTCCGCCATCTGTTTCACCCACTCACGGGGAACTTTCTTTGTATTATCCCTGTATATCGCTCCGCAGATTCCGCACATTATACGGTACCGCTCCTTCTTGCGATGACTTTTTGAAACACATCCCGGTATTTCTCCGCCGCTGCCTTCCACGAAAGCTCGCTAACCGAACGGCGTATTTCATCCTCTTTCCATCCCTTCTTCAGCGCCGCGGAAAGAGAGGCGCTTAATTCGGATATATCCCCGGCATTGACTAAAATACCGTTCTTTTCGTTAACCAGTTCCGGGATCTCCCCCACCCTGGCAGCCACCACCGGTTTACCGCAAGCAAGGGCTTCAAGAACTACCGTAGGACACCCTTCGCTCAAGCTGGGCAGGCACATGAGATCGCTTGCTCCGAACCACTTATATATCTGGCTATGGTCCTTTTCGCCATAGAATTTTATCCTGTGAGATAATCCGTATCTCGAAACTTCATCCTCATAGCGCTGGCGCAATGGCCCATCTCCGACAACGGCAAGTTCGAAATCATCCTGAAGCGAACTCTCGAGTTGCTTTATTGCCTTGATCAGGCGATCGAAACCCTTAACCTCGACCAGCCGCCCCACAAAGATGATTATTTTTTGCCGTACATCCAAATTCAGCTCTTTTCGGCGATCTGTCCTATCCTGTATTGTAAAGTCACTTCCAAAACCGTTATTTATCACAGTTATTTTAGAATCGGCGAAGCCGGCCTTGCATAATTTCTCTTTCTGCTTTCCGCTTACTACCGTTATCAGGTCAGCTCTTTTTAACGCGTTCATGATCTGCTTCCGTCTTAGCGGCATATCTAGGTAGAAATTGATATCGCATCCGTGGGCCGACAGGACTATGGGTATATGCAGTATCTTCGCGATCCAGCATGCAGCTATTCCATCAGGAAATAACCAGTGCGCGTTAATAAGGTCAAACCTTTTGCTTTTATGCAACCTCATGACAGTAGGCAGGAGCGCAACAAACAGGAAGAAGCTATGTAAAAAACCCATTTTCGGGATCGCGATATATTTAGGACATACCACCTCGTGGCCGTCGATCATGTAATCGGCAGGGATAAGCGAAAATCGATACCATCTTTCGAATCTTTTTAATGCCTTCCACCTGGGAAATAAGGGAATGGGAGATATAACGGTTACATCGACCGTATTTCTCATCTCCTTAACCATATCCGCGACAAATATGCCGCGGTTAGGCTCCGCCGGATTCGGAAATAGATTAGTTATAAGTAGCAATTTTATATTTTTCATGTCCTATATTTCAATATTTTTGCCGGCACTCCTCCGACAACCGCATTATCGGGCACGTCCTTTACAACAACTGCATTTGCGCCTATTACAACGTTATTGCCGACTCTTATACCACCCAGGACCTTTGCCCCTGCGCCTATATGCACTCCATCTCCTATATTAGGCGCCCTTTCGGTTTCAAAAGGCGCCTTTACGCCGACTGTAACCCCCTGCGATATATTACAGTTTTTCCCTATTTTGACATTCGAATGGATAAAGATACCCCCAAAATGGCCTATATATAACCCTTCCCCTATCTCCGACCGTTCATTTATACTGATACCCGTTATCGCTTCAATGAAAAGTCGCAGTAAAAAATATATCTTTCGCGCTATTTTTCTGGCTAAGCCACTTCCCTCGTAACACCATTGGCCAAACCTGTATACCATGACCGCCTGATATCCTTGTGTCGTATGCAGATATATGAACCTGCTCAAACCCGGCTTGAATTCTTTGAGATCAATAGCCAGGAACCTTTTCTTATCGGCCGCAAGCCTTACAAACCAGCTCCGTTTTTCCATTTTCTGACCTTTGTTTAAATCTCTTAACAAACGATATGAATGAAAATCTTAAAAATGTAGCCAAATAGTAGATAAATACATCTTTTTGGAATCTGCACCCCAGGGACCTGACAAACTCTTCCCTCGCCTCTTTAAGCCTGCCCTTACAGAAGAGATCGTATCCTATCGTGTAATGGTTTTTTGCAAAACGATAGCTAAGATATCTTTTGATCTCCTTTCCGATCTCCGGATTGGTTTTTACCAGCTTTTCCATTACCCTGTCTATCCATAAATAAGTTTCTCTGATATCGCGCCTGGAGATATGGTCGGCATGCTGCCTTACGTTAACTATCCGGTCATTCACATAGCCGATATCGTGCACCTTGGCAATGCGAAGCCACAGGTCATAATCTTCCGACATGAAAAAGTCTTCATCGAACGCGCCCAGGACCTCTAATACGATTTTTTTGACTACGACCGTCGATGTCCTTATAAAATTTTCTTTTACCAGGGGATAAAAGGCGCTGCCGGAAAAGTTACGTTTTGCGGTACTGGAAAATTCTGACTTTTTTGTAATCCCGCTATTGTTAAAGTACATGAAATCTGAATGCACCAGTGCCAGCGAGGGCTCTTTTTTAAAAAAATCGAGCTGAGCCTTCAATTTCTCCGGAAGCCAAATATCGTCGGAATCTAAAAATGCCACATATTCCCCCCTGGCTTCTTTTATCCCCCTATTCCGGGCCTTTCCGGGGCCGCTGTTCTTCTGATAAATGCAGCTCATTTTACCGGGATGTTCAGCCGCATATTTTTTTAATATGTCTATGGTTCCGTCGGTCGACCCGTCATCTATGACAATGACCTCAAAATCTCTATATGTCTGATAAAACACGGAATCCAGCGCTTCAGAGATATATCTAGCGCAGTTATATGCCGGAATTATTACGCTTACCAGTTCTTTCATATATGCCTTCTACGTATTCGAACAAACTTCTTCATATATCTTTTCGTACTTTTCAACCATTGAATTGAACGTAAAGTGGTTTTTCACCCTCTCTTTTCCCCTGGCTGCCATCCTCTTCGCTTTAGACCTGTCTGTCAAAAGGTTTAGTATCGCTGCGGATAACTCTTTAGGATCTGCCGGAGGTACTACGAACCCCGTCTCCTCATGAAGTACCAGTTCACCGTTGCCGTCGACATCCGTAGCCACTATTGGCAAGCCGGACGCCATGGCCTCCAAAAGCACGATCGGCAGGCCTTCTCTCTTTGACGAGAGGACAAAGAGGTCCATCATCTTTAAAAGCTGTGGTATATCACGCCTATTCCCTAGAAATTTTATCCTGGCGGGTATCTTAAGTTCGCCCGCAAAGCTTTCAATTTTATACTTTAAAGGACCGTCGCCGATCAACAGCAGATAGACATTTGGGATTTTTTCAAGCACTAATTTAAAAGCACGCAATAGCGTTTGATGGTCTTTATTCTCATAAAATCTTGCAATATTTCCTATAACGAATTCATCCTGCCTGATCGATAACTCGCCGCGCATTTTCTCTTTATTAGCGCCTGTGTCAAACCTCTCGGTTTCGATCGCGTTATACACAACCTCTATTTTTTTTGAATTTATGCCTGATCTTTTTATCATGTGCGTTTTTACGCTTCCGGCCACTGCGGTTATGCGTCTCGTAAATTTCGCCAAGGCCCATTCGATGAATTCCCACCTCTTGACATGATAACTGTCATAATCTGTCGTTGTGTGCTCCGTGTGTATCAACGGAAGGCCCGCCAGGCGTGCTGCAATGCCCCCATAAAGCCAGTTCGTCGGATTATGAGTATGCACTATGCTGATATTTTCTTCCCGCAGTATCTTTGATAACCGAAATGGCAGCAAGATGTCGAACCTCTCTTTCTTACTAACCTCTATAACGCCTATACCGGATCTCAAATATTCGTCTTTTAATTTGCCGTCTTTTTCAAATACGAATATGCATGGTTCGAATACCGACCTGTTGAGCCGCTTGCATATCTCGAGAATAAGCGTCTCTATGCCTCCGACGTTGAGAGAATAATTTACAAATCCTATCTTTATCTTTCTCCTCATCCCCGCCTCTTCATATTATCTCTTTTATCGCTACAAGATAGATGCTGAACACTATCGCGACCATAGTCACGCATACTATACCGATATCTTTAAACGAGAACCTGAAGAATCCGTTGCCGGTCTCGCCTCGCGCAATATTTATGGTGGCGGCGCACAGCCCAAACCATAGAAAGAGTATTGCAAGCTCCATGGTTATAAAATAAGTCGTAACGACATACCCTACCATGCTTGAGAAAAGAGCTTCGGAAAGACTTATCAACTTTTTGTCCTTTATCTTTTCCAAACTATTTTTGCTTACTATACGTAACCATTTAAGGGAAAGATATATCAGTGCGGTATATATGAATAACCCGGGGACTCCCATCTCGACCATGGTCTGGACAAAATTATTGTGCCCCACCTCGTGATATACCTCCTGGAATTGCCCCTTGCCTATACCGAATACAGGATTTTCTCTGAAGAGGTTATATCCCCTCTCCCATATCCATGTCCGCTCATGGGCTGATTCCTCTGTAGAATTTAACTCATTCATCCTTGAGGGGCCGAAATTAAGTACAATTAAAATCGCGAAAACGACTGCAACACCCCAAAGGATTTTGGCTGACAACCGTTTCTGATACATGAATTTATTCCAGAGAAAAGTCACTATCACCGCTAAAAGTCCCAGGACCCCTCCGCGTGAATTCGTCAGATATACACCATACATCATGATCGCTATAAAAATTACATTTGCGATCCTTACCAACATGCTATAAGGATGAGTAATAAAACCGAACGATAGGGCGATGGCGATGACAAATAAAAGGCATAGAACATTTGGACCATCCCACGCCCCGATCCACGAAACCCTGTTATCTTTTGTCGTCGTTTGTCCATATACCGAGATGCCGTATAAATTATGGAGTATGACCTGTATGGCAAGAATCACGCTCAGTAAAATTATAAAAGATATTACTTTCCTTAACTGACCCGTGTCCCTGATGCTGAATATGAGAATGAAGAATATTGCCGTTCTTTTAAAATAATCGATAAGTTGCGGCGTAGCCGCATCAGCGTGCCCGGTAAAGAGATTGGATAAGAAGACCATCGCTAGGTAAAAAATAATGAAAAATAACTGCGCTGAGACAATCGGCCGTTTCTGTTGAGGCAAATTTACAAAAGCAATGATGAGAGCCACGCTCCCGACAATATCAACGAGCGGGAAGCCGTACATAGAGGGCAGCCAGTCCTGAGGCCTTATGTACAATGCGATCAAATATGAAAAAATTGCGATAACGCTCATCTATGCTTCTACCTTATTCAATACGTTTTCAGCAAAACCTATCGCCTCGTTGACTATATATATAGGCCTGCCTTTGACCTCTTCGAAGATCCTTCCTATATATTCGCCTATTATGCCCAGGAAGACGAGCTGAACGCCGCCTATAAAAGTAACTGCTATCAAAAGCGAAGACCATCCGGGTACGGCTTTAGATGTGAACAGCCTGATAAAGATCGCATACAGCGTATAGGCAAAACTAAAAAAAGAGACAAGAAGTCCAAAATATGTCGCCACCTGCAGAGGAAACCAGGAAAACGAAGTGATGCCGTCTACGGCAAGCCGCATCATTTTCCTTATAGAGTACTTGGAATTACCCGAATATCTTGCCGGAGCCACATATTCGACCCCTATTTGCTTAAAACCGACCCATTTAACCAATCCCCTGATGAATCTGGATCTCTCCCTTATAGTCCTGAAACTACGTATCACTTTTTTATCCATTAACCGGAAATCCGCTATACCCGGCGAAACATCAATTCTTGATATCTTTGATAATACTTTATAGAAGAATGCGGAGGTGGCTTTTTTAAATAATCCCGCCCCTTCGGTATCTTTTCTGATCGTATATACAACATCGTAACCGTCTTCCCATCTTGAGATCAGATCTTTTATGATCTCCGGCGGGTGCTGCAAATCGGCATCCATAACGATAACTGCGTCACCCGATGCCTTATCTATGCCTGCGGTGAGCGCTATCTGGTGTCCAAAATTACGAGAAAAGGATATTATCCTGACCCGACTATCCTGATCACGCAGATCCTTCATTACAGTGATGGAATCATCACCGCTGCCGTCATCGACAAATATGACCTCATATCCGTAACCGATCGACTCCAATGACTTATTTAATCTGTCATAAAATATCGATAGATTGCTTTCCTCATTATATACTGGCACTACGATCGATAATAGTTTCATAGCTTATTCACCTCGCCGTTTTTGATCGTAAGAAATAGCATTCCGGTCTTGTTGACGATTTTGCTCAATTCCTTTTCTTCTATAATAGATACGCCAAAATCACCCCTCCCGGCCTTCTGGTGTAAAATGTCATGTGCCCCATATGCTATAACATTGAAACCTTTGAGGTAGAATAGGGAATATTCCCTTTCGCGCGTTTCCGGATTCACAAGGACCAGCTCCCCGTTTTCCGGGATTTTCGATAACCATGGCTCGATCTGCCGTACCACCCTGGCGCTCTCTTCACCGCTTTTCTTCATTAATACAGCTTTATTCCTCACTGCTATGGCCTGAACGCTCATCATCACAAGTATTATCAAAACTATAGATGCCAGCAGGACTCTCCTATTTTTTCCCGTGGCGCTCTCTATGGCCTTACCCGCGCCGATCCCGGCCAAAATTGAAACATAGGGCATGGCGCTATATGTGTACATCTCCGAGACATGCAATATGAGAAATGTAGGGAATAGCGCCATGACGCTTATGATGCCTATAGCTGCTAACATCGCTTTATTCTTGGCTTTCATCAGCCCGTATCCTGCAATGATCCAAAATATGAAAGTGGTTACGAAATAAAATGTGATCTTAACAACGTTTTTTGAGATAATCGAAAAATAGATATCTATGGATGACCACGGCATGATTGCGCTCGATCCCTGCATGATCAAATTCTTGATCACATAAAAACCAAATCCTATGGTGTAGTTGTCCTGGCTGCTGTGCGATGGCGGGACAACTACATAAGAACGGATTATATAATATATTGCAAAAATAACAAAAAATGGCACTGTCAGAGCAAAAGAACGCATCAGCGAGCCGAACCTTCGCCCTTTCACGATCTCATAGCACGTTATTACAAAAGGAATGATAAGGAGATAGGAGATACCGTTCTCTTTCATAAAAATCGATACGGTAAAGCATAGAAGCGAGGCCAGATAATATTTTAGATCCATCCTTTCCGTTTTCGGTTCACAATGTGCACTATATATAAAGAAAAGTCCGAGCGCTCCGAAAAAAACTGATGCAATATGATTGAAAGCGTCATTGCCCAATACTGCGAGCACATTTATCTGGCCTACAGCCATGTAAAGTGCGGATAGGAACGCCGGTAACCTTCCAAAACCGGCATATACAACAAATCTGTACACAAAAGTGCATAGTAAAATATGAAGGGATATCTGCACGATCTGCATCGGCCATGTTGCACTTCCGAAAAACGTTTGGATAAGCGCGGCAAACATTGCCTGAAGGGGCCTATATGTATGGATACCGGGATTGGTGTGTGTGAAAAAGTAAAAGATTTTCGATGATGGGTTTTCGAACACAAACTTGTAATCATCATTGAAATAATGATGTCCTATGCCGGGATAGTATATAGCAAATATGGCCATAACCGTCATAATGAATACGGCAAACGGATGATACTGTATCTTAATCGGTTTCATAGGTATTTTGCGATGCCCCGGATTTAAGCTTCTTTTTTATATTTCTTAAATACTCCGAAAACTTTACACCTAAAACATTTGCTAGTGTTATTTTGAACAGTGCGGAAAACTTAGCATTGTTCAGACCGGCATAATATAAATGCTTACTTATCTGTTTTAATGCTCCCCTGAAATCATTATTGACCAGAAGGTCTTCGGCATAATCTTTGTGCACTTCAGCGAGAACCTTCCTTACAAGCGGCCTGTTCGCTTCGGCAAATTTCAGCTTCCCGTCCAAGAAGTTCCTGATAGCCTGGAGTTGACGGGCATGGATATGTGCATGCTTGCTTGTGTTCATATCGTACTGCCTGTATTTCGTCAATGGCTTATCGATAAGGCCTATAGGAAAAGCCGCTGCGGCCCTAAAAAGAAAATCAGTATCTTCTCCGCCGTCTCTAAAGGATTCGTCGAATAGACCTATGCTATTAAAAATCTCCCTCTTCACCATAATGGAAGATGGCATTATTCCGTGATGTTCAAACACATACTTTATCACCATCCCATCGAGCGGGATCTTCCTACGGCGATCAGAATATCCAATGGTATTCCCGTGCTCATCAATCAATTCCAGCTCCGTATAACACATGTACATCTCCGGATTATTCTTTAAAAAATTTACCTGTTGATAAAGCTTGTCGGTCTGCCAAACATCATCCGAATCTAAGAATGCTATGTAATCACCCCTTGATCTCTGTATGCCGAAATTGCGGGCACTCGCTATACCCCCGTTTTCTTTGTAAAAGTAGTTTATCACCGCCATATAAGGCTTGAGCACTTCCTTGACAGCGGCATTAGTGGAGCCATCGTTCACGACTATAACCTCATAATCTTTATATGTTTGTGACAATACGCTCTCTATTGTCTCCGCTATATAATCCGCGCGATTATAAACCGGTATTATTACACTTGTTTCGGGCCTGTGGCTGTTCATGCTTTCATTCTTTCTGGGCAACGCATGCAAACTGACGAAACCTCATATCCTCAAACATATTAAATAAAATACGGTTTATGATTTCGAATTTCCACGAGAATTTTCCGGCATTTATGCCTTCTAATTTAATTATGCGATAATCACAGGCTTTAAACATATCCCTTATGCTTTCTTCAACAAAGAATCTTAAGTGAGTTTTATCCAGTATGCCCTCGTCTTCATATTTCCATTGTTTATCTATCAAAAGCTTCTTTATGTTTGACAGGAATCTTACGTTGGGAATAGAGGCGACGACGTAGCCCCCTTCAACAATATATTCCCTGACGTCTCGCAATACGGTCCATGGATATTTAAAATGTTCTATAACGTCGTTGAATACTACACAATCAAAGTATTTTTTCGGGACATCGACATTCTCATCTTCAAAGTCGCCCACGATAAAATGATCCAACCTAGAAATCGCCTCATCCGCTACCGGCAAAGACATATCCACTCCCCACACCTCAACCCCCCTAAGCCGTTTCAATAACAAGCCAAAGCTTCCTTCCGCACATCCTATTTCCAGTACCTTATGCACGCCGGGAGGGACGAATTTAAGCATTTCATTGCGCGCACAAGAATAATACTTTTTGTTCTTTCTTTTATCTGGACAAAAAATATTATCATCCATATAGCGTAATTTAATACCCCAGTATTATTTTCCTGAAGTATTTCCTTTCGATGCTATTGAATCCAAAAAAAAGTATAAATGTTGAAATGATCGCACATTCACATATAATAAGTGGGACGATATTAAAATAATTGGGGACCATAAAACCCTTGAGCACATGCCAGAGTATCAGAAAAAAAACCGATGATTTTAATACTATAGGTAACAGAATTTTAAAATAAAATTCACTGACCCCTATCTTTATAACCCTGCAGACATATACCGGCTGTATCATAACTTTTAAAACGATCATGGGTATCGCAGATCCTAATGCTACCCCCATAAGCCCGAATTTCCTGACAAGTATCAGGGCCATGAAAAAAGAAATGAATCCTTCAACGGTGTTAGCTATGGCCAGGAACCTGTGCTTCGATATTCCGTAGAGAAGTCCCCATGAGGGGCTCTGTATGGAGGAAAAAACTGTACTTATAACCAAAACCACCAGTATCGGATACGCTGCCAGGTAATCTTTGCCCATCCACCTTTCAATAAAAACCCTGCCGAACAGTATCATGGTCCCGCCGATTAAAGTCGATAAATAACCGCTGATCTTTACTGACAGGATATATTTTTCTCGTATTGAATCGTAGTCCCCCTTACCTTCATATTGACTAAAAACCGGCAACAAAAGGCTGACTGTGTTAATAATAAGCTGATTGAAATATCTGATCAGATTTGAGGATACGGAATATAAAGTAACATATGCCAGACCCAAAAACCCCGCGATAACAAAATTACTTATATCAAGCCGGAATCTATCCACTATTTGAATTACAAAACTGAAAAAACTGAATTTGAAAAGAGGTTTTATTTTACCCATCTCTATGTATTTTCTTGAAAAGGTGATATATTTGAATATCGATTTAACCAATATAAACTTTATGAGATAGCCGCACATCTCAATTCCAAAATTGATTAACGCTAAGGCCAAAATACCGTGCCCCGTCTTCAGGAAAAAAATTACCAAAATCACTCTTGCTGCTATTTTTATCAACTCAATTATGTTATACAGGTCATATCGTATATGGGATATAAGCACTGCGGAAAATACGCGCATGGGAAATCCGATGGCCACGCTTAGACCCAAGATAACCAATATCTTTCTGAAAAGATCTATTTCCGCTACGTTCTTTATAAAAAATGGTGCCACTAAAGCGCCTGTTACCAAAAGCAACAATACGATGAACCCGATTACTGCATAAAGGTAAAATGATGTGTTCACAAATTTATTAGTTTCTTTGTAATCCTCTCTCCCTATCGCCTGCGAGATATACCTCTGGACGGCAAAAACCAAACCGAAATCAAAAAATCCATAATAACCCAGTATTGACCCCACTACCATCCACAGACCATACATCCTATCGCCTAATGCATGGACTATAAAAGGCATGAGAACCAGGCCGGCTACAGCATTTGCGAAGAAATTGCATGCGCCAAGCATCGAACCGTGCACTATTTTTTTTGCCCTAGAACTCATTTGATCTCCGCGATTTTATCAATTATCCCGTACAGGTCATTGCATATCAAATCTGTCGTGTTATTCTCAAATTGTTTTCTATATCTTTCTATAAGATGGTTTATCCAATACATCAAGAGCATCGGCCTTATAAATTCGCTGTTTATCGCGGTGATATTAATATACTCAGCAATGATCTCTCTTTCCAAGCCGACAAAATCCAATTTTAAAAATCTATCCGCGAATATCTCGGATGTGTCTTTACCTGTCAGCATACTGTCTCTATACAGCAAAAGATAAAATATATCGAGAAGAGGAAGCCCTCTCTCCCTGGACAGATCCCAGTCAATTACACCTCTTATTCCCCAGTGCTTCTTGTCAAATAGTACATTTTCGACCTTATAGTCGCCATGGAACCACACCGTCTTAAGCCGTTTCCCGATCAGCCGCTTCTTAAGCATCTTCTCCAAGCGTAAAAGCTTTTCTTTGTATTCACCCTTAAGATAATAGGACAGTTTGACAATGCTTTTGGCAAATAGACGCTTAAAATATATTTCGTCTATGGTGATCTCCTGCGCCGTCTCTTTATGAAATTCGGTTATGAAATCGGCTGCTTTTATCACAAGTTCGTCCATCCTGTTAAGCGGGATATCTATTGCCGCGCCGGGAAGACGCGTTTCGCAATAATATGGTTGACCGTCGAACCTGCCTTCCTTCAGAAAACGCGGCACGAAAGAAGAGATGCCCGTCTTGCATAGTTTTTTCAGCATCATCTTATTAAGACGACATCGCGCAGTGCTTAAGCGATCCATCGGCATCTTCACTATGGTATCGTTCGTCACTATTATCAGCGTATTCGGCTTTCCGATAATGATCTTATCGATACCCCTCAAGCCGATATGCCTCACTGCCTTCCGGGCCATATCTACCGATCCGGCATCCTGCAATAAAGGATTCTGCAGGATCGCGGATCGCACAGAATCTTTCAGGATCATGATATTGTCTTTGAGTTCGCTTATTGTCATATTTTAGTATTGTGTATAGAGTATTGGGTATTGAGCAAAGACCTAAAATATTCTACGGTCCTTCTCAGCCCCTCTTCGAAATTTACCGCCGGTTTGTAGCCGAGCTTCGCGGTGATCTTCGAGATATCGGCGAGGGTCCGGAATACGTCTCCGGCTCGAGTAGGCGTGTGGATTGGCGCTATCGATTTGCCGGTGATTTTGTTGAGTAATACTACGAGTTCCAGGATCGAATTATCCGAGCTGCAAGCAACATTGAATACTTCGCAAAATGTCGACGCTTCACTGTGGACTGTGGACTGTGGACTGTGGACTCTTGTGGTAGCCGCGAGTATATTCGCCTGAACGACGTTATCAACGTACGTAAAGTCCCTCGACTGCTTTCCCGTCCCGTGGATCGGCGGTTGCTTATCATTGAGGATGCAATCGATAAATTTAGGTATAACTACGGCGTATTCATCATCAAGCGACTGTCTTGGACCAAAGACGTTAAAATATCTCAGGTTTACGGTCTCCAGGCCGTAGTTTTCGCTATACACTCTCGAATAATACTCGCCGGCCAGTTTCGTCAGGGCATACGGCGATATGAGAAGCGGCGCATCTGTCTCGCTCTGCGGGAACTTCTGCGTGTCTCCGTAGATCGCGCTCGTTGAAGCGATCACAACGCGTTTTACCTTCGACTTGAGCGCGGCCTGTAGGATATTAAGTGTTCCGTCGATATTTACGGCATTATACTCGTGCGGCAGTTCGAGCGACTTCGGCACGCTTCGCAGGGCGGCCTGGTGGAGGACGTAGTCGACGCCGTTGCATGCGTCGAGACAAACGTCGTAGTCGCGAATATCGCCTCGTATTAACTCGAAGTCACCAGGACACCAGGTCACCAGGTCACCAGTAAAAGCAAAACTTAGATTGGACTCCTTGCCGCTCGAAAAGTTGTCGAGAACCCGCACAAAGTGACCATCGTTTAGTAAACGCTCTGTGATATGGGAGCCGATAAACCCGGCACCGCCGGTTACGAGAAAGCGCATCGTGTGTTGCCTCCTTGATCTGGTTATCGGTGATCGGTTTTCGGTTAACGGTTTGCGGTGTTCGGTGTTCATGAATAACTTCCGCTCGTTCGCAGACCTTTGATCAAATTCCTAAGCATTCTTGAAGTATGATCGATCTCTTCCAATAATTCTTTTTCAGTATCTTTGCCTATGTATTCCAGCTCTTTAGAAATTGTTATTTGGGTTTCCAATTCCGACGCTGAGCCCAACGATATGTAAATAAATTGAATATACTCATTTTTGGACTGCCTTGATTTTCCCTCAGCTATATTTGACGGAATCGATACAGCTGCCCTGCGCATCTGATTTATCAAACCATAAGTCTCTTCCTTAGGATACTTTTGAGTTGTAATATATATCCTCTTAACTAATTGTATGGATTTTTGCCAAACATCCAAGTCGCGAAAACTCTTAATATCCATTCGGACTCCCTCTTATTATCCGAAAACCGATAACCCAACACCGATAACCACTTAGCGATTTACTCCGCATGAAACCCGATTCTACGCTTAGGCGGTTCAGGTGTAGGCGTCATGAGCTGCCGGATTGCCTCGAATATCGTCAAGATGTCAGTATCGTGTTTTGATACCTTATGTTCAAGCTCGCGTAACTTTGCCGCAAGTTCCTTATGGGTCGCGAGTATTTCTCTGAGCTTAACAAAAGCTCGCATTATTACAATGTTAACCTGAACGGCTCTTTCACTATTTAAAACACTTGAGAGCATCGCAACCCCTTGTTCAGTAAAAGCATAGGGAAGATATTTAATATGTTTTCCATGTACTCCTCTTAAGGTCACAATTTGTGACCTTAAGATATCCACCTCATCCCACGTCAGTTGAAACATAAAATCTTCCGGGAATCTTTTTAAATTACGTTTTACAGCCTGAGTTAGCACTTTGGCCTCTACACCATAAAGCTCTGCCAGGTGCATGCTTAGCATGACCTTAAGCCCTCTTATGACAAAGATCCGATTCTCAATCACTTCCTGCGCTAATATTTGCTTCATGCTTTCCTCCTTTTTGTAAGTTTAACATCTTATTATTCTCCCCTACTATATAAGATGCTAAAAGGAGGAAAATTATTGCAACATCTTTTATCTTTTCTTACCAACCTCTAACCGAAAACCTATAACCGATAACCTATAACGCTAAACGCCCACCGTCTCCTTCCGATAATACGCCTCGTCGCTGTACTTGTGGACGTAACGGTAGAGGTAATGAGGAAGGTGATACTCAACGTTCGTCATTATGTAGCCGATCGTCCTGGCGTGGGCCTGGTGAAGGCGCTGTTCGGCGTGGCGTATTATATCGCGCTGGGTCCTGCCTGCCTGTATGATCATTATGACACCGTCCGCTATAGTGCCGAGGACGCAAGGGTCCGTCAGGGGCATGATCGGAGGCGAATCGATGAATATATAGTCGAACCTTGTCTTCATAGAGGCGAGAAGGTTCTTCATGTTCTTAGACGCCAGGAGTTCGGCCGGGTTCTTGGGCACCCTGCCTGAAGGCATGACCGTCAAATTCTCGATATCCTGGCTTACGAACGTTATTTCGGCCTCGGCCTCCCCTTTCAGCACTTCGGACAATCCGGGGTTCGAGTGTATCCCGAGGTACTTCGCGATCCTGCCTTTACGCATATCGGCGTCTATCAGCAGGATGCTCTTATTATTGAGGTCGTGCGCCATGGTCATCGCGAGGTTTATCGTGGTAACGGTCTTCCCCTCACCGCTTATGGAGCTTGTGATGAGGAACGTCTTGAGGTCCCTCGTCTCCCGCATGCTCTGGATGTTGGTACGTATTATCTTGTACTGCTCGCCGATCGGCGAGGACGGGTCATGGAACGCGACGATGTGCGGTTCGATCCTGGTGTTCTCGACCTTCTTTATCACATACTCAAGCTCCGGCTTTTTCTGTATCCTTTGTATGCGCTCGTCGGTGACTTTCTTCAATGCATCTGTTATTTTACCCATTCGTTTTTCTCCTTTTACTGTGGACCGTCGACTATGGACAGTGGACCATTCTGTAAATTGTGCAATATCTCATCAGAAACCTCTTCTTGCCCACCGGCCGATTTAGAACCCAGGCCGTAAAGCGCCTCGGCGACCGCTTCGCGGGCGATCTTTGCGGTGATCTTCTTCGACTCATATACCAGCCCGCTTATCAGGGCGTTGTGGCAGGCGACGTTGATGAGGCGCGGGACCCCTCCGGAGAATTTGTATATCTCTTCTATCGCTTCATCCGAAAAGATCTCAGGATCCGTGCCGCCGGCCCTGGCAAGGCGATGCTTTATATACCTGGTCGTCTCTTCACGGCTCAGCGGTTCTATATGGTAATGAAAAACGACCCTCTGCCTGAACTGTTCAAGTTTAGGCAGGGCCAGCTTCTGTTTCAACTCCGGCTGACCCATAAGCACTATCTGTATGAGCTTCTCCTTCTCCGTCTCCAGGTTGGAGAGCATCCTCACTTCCTCTATCACCGAAGGGGTCAGGTTCTGCGCCTCGTCTATTATGAGGACCACATTGACATCGCCAGAGGCCTGCTTAAGGAGATACTTATTTAGGGCGGAGATGAGGTGCGTCTTGGACGTAGACCTGTACTCTATATCCAGATCCTCGAGTATAGTCGTCAGGAGCTCCTTCTTCCCAAGGTGCGTATTGAGCACCAGGGCGACTTTCGTGGTCGGCTCAAGCCGGTTAAGGAGGGCTCGGGAGACGGTCGTCTTGCCGGCCCCTATCTCGCCCGTTATCACGACGAACCCGTTACGCTCGCTTATGGCGAGAAGAAGGCAGTTGAGCGCCTCCTCGTGCTTGGGGCTAGCAAAGAAGAACTTCGAGTCCGGTGTCATATTGAACGGTCGATCGGTAAATCCGTAGAACTTTTCGTACATTGGATGCCCCTCCTAGTTACCCAGGAACACGTTGAATATGATCACTACAAGCAATACTACGCCGGTCATGACAGAGATACCCGTTACCCGTGTATTATGGAGTTTCTGCGTCCTTATATCGTCTTCGGTCACTATCTTCGATACCGCCCCGAATATGGGCAGCTCCAGGAACGTCCTTGCCTCATCGATGCCGAGGAAAGAATGATCGAATAGCTCCATAAGGAATACCAATCCTATGCCCGCTCCGGCGCCTATCGCCAATCCCATGAAGAGGACCATCAGCTTATTGGGCTTTACCGGTTTTAGCGGAAGGCGCGCGGGGTCGAGTATCGTATATCTAGTCCCCTCCTTTGATGATTCGAGCCGCTGGGTGATCTTGGCGGTTTCGAGACGCTCGAGAAGCGTATTGTAGAGCTTCTTTGTGACATCCGCGTCACGCGCCTCGACCTGGCTCAGCTTATCGAGAAGGAGCAGTTTATACAGCTTATCGTTAGTAGCGCTCGCTATCTTCGTCCTGTTCACGCCACCATCCTGCGCGTCTAAGCTCGAGGTCGATACTTCGTCTTTCAGTTTCTTCAAGTCCTCTTTAAGGGACTTTAGTTCGCTGTCGGAACCGGCGACCTGGGCGGCATCAAGTTCATAGTCGCCCTGGTCCATCTCGGCCCGTGCCGAAGCGATCTTCTTCTTCAATTCAAGGACGAGCGGGTGCTTCTCGGTCGAATCGACAAGGAGCTTCTTCAGCTGGTCCTCCATGGATGATATCTCGGACTGCTTCAGCTTCTTCTGATAAAGCCCAAGCTGGTCGTTTATGAACCCTACGGCGTCATCCGTCTCCTTATTCTGCTGTCTCAGGTTCTCGGCGATGAATATGTCGGTGATCGTTTTCACTATATTCTGCGCCTCGAGAGGGTTCTGGCCTTCATATGAGATGCGTATCAGACTGCTTCCCTTTAAACTCACCTCTATATTCTTCCTCAATTTCTTGACAAGCCCTTCAAACTGCCATTGTGTCTTTACATCCTTTGCGAGGTCCAACGCCTTTATGAGCTGGAGGATCCTGTCCCAGCCGAGTATCTGTTCACGCAGGACCTGGAGCCGCTGGGCGGTGCTGCTCGAAACCGCCAATCCCTGGATCAGCGGGTTGATGATCCTCCCCTCTTCTACGAGGATCAGGGTCGATGCCTCATACACCTTGGGGAGCATGTTCCCGGCTATGATGCCTCCTACGATGCCTATAACAGCCGGTATGATTATGAACCACTTCCTCCTGAAGAATATCTTCAGGTAGTCGGCGGGGTTCTTCTGGGTCTGGATATTTTCGGTCATCATTCTCTTCTCCTTATATGTTTATAGTGCGCCGGCGGCGATGCCTGCGCCCTGAGCTACATGGCCGGCCGTCTCACCCGCAAAATTGGTGACGGGCGATATGACGCGTATTATCTTAGCTATGACCGTTGACGGTATATACAGGACGTCCCCCGGCTGCATCTCTATATTCTCTTTGAGGTCTCCCGCGTAAAGGAGCTCATAAACATTGATATATCTGGTTGTGCCTTTTCCCTTCGAAGAGGGTGATATGAGACGGCATTTTCTAGTCGAAGCCGCGGTATTGGGAAGACCCGCCTGTACCAGCGCCTCCCGGACAGTAACGGTATTCCCCTTCATATAGAACTTGCCCGGTTTATTGACCTCTCCCACGACATAGAAGACCTTGCTGAGATATGCCATTATCTGGACGTTGACCTCCGGTTCTATGACATATTCGGAGAGTATGGCGCTGAGCCGTTCCTGTAACTGTGCCTTGGTGAGCCCGTCCACCACTATATCCCCTACGAACTTATACTCGATCTTCCCTTCCGCGGTGACCGTGTACTGGCCGCTGAACTCGGGGTGCCTGCGCACCTCTACCTGGATGACGTCATCAGGGCCGAGCGTATATTTGCTCGCCTCAGCGACTGTGGCAGGCGGTGTAGAGACCACCGGGAGCACCGCAAGGTTGATATCCACGGCCGTCTTCGTCTCTCTCACGGCATTGCCCTGGGCAGGGCCTGCCTCCGTATAATAGGCCGGCTTCTGCGCACCCTGCGCTGCGGCGGTCCCGCCGTACACCGCACCACACGGGATAATAGAAGCGGCTATGGCCAGCGCCGATATGATGACGCTCATGACGTTCGATTTCGCGAAGCTCATGCCGGCACCTATGCTTTCGTTATACTCGTAGCTGCTCTCATAGAACTTCCTTATATCATCCAGGTCATCCTTGAGATAGAACCTCCAGCCGCGCCAGTCGCGCTTTGAGCGCCGGATCTTCCCGGTCTTCTCCCAGCGCATTATCGTGCGTGGTGTCACTCCGAGTGTCTTCGCAACATCCGTTATAGTCAATCTTCCGTCCATCGCTTCTCCTCCGTCGGTTAATATTGAATAATAATGCTGTCCACTGCGGGGTCACCAGGACACCAAGTCACCAGGTCACCCGTTAAAAGCTTTTGTAAAAATTCCACAGCAAACCCCCAACTTCTTTTCTCAATCCCTCTAATCGGTTATAACTTTCATCGTTTAGATATTTAAGGCGAACACAAAAATCCAATAGATACTCGGTTTCTGCTAAAGAACCCAGGGCGATATTCGTAAATTGCTTAAGCTCATTCCTACCCTGCCGGCCCGTTCCCTCAACTATATTAGTAGGTATCGAAAAAGCCGCCCTCCTCAATTGAGACGTTATCCCGTACATCTCTTCTTTCGGAAACTTCTTTGTTTCCAAATAAATCTCATATGCCAATTCGTCGGCTTTGCGCCAAACGATTAATTTCTTATATCCTTTTTCTAAAGCTTTTTCACTGGTGACTTGTGACATGGTGACGTGGTGACCCTTCTAATTTTTATTATGCCTATCTATGACAAGCTACGACATACATACATCTTCATACTTAAGCACTACACGTGCCAAAGCGTGTATGAAAAGGATTGATCTTACATGGATTGCACAACTTATTACAGGACAAGGTGTTGCGTAATAATATATCCTGCAGAAATGGCGTAACTCTTGTCTTTCCGGCGTGTTAAGAAAGCCAGGTTGTTGAGTTCCGGCTACATTGTGTTGATTTATCGTGTACTGTTAGGAATCTTAAAATAAAAGTTGCCTTCTTTTTTCTTAACGTGTAAAATTGATAATATGAAAAATAAGCTGTCGCATCAACAGCGGTTGGCGCAGAGGATGGCGCTCACCCCCCAGATGAGGCAATCGATAAAACTGCTCAGCATGTCCATAAAGGACCTCAATGAGCATATCGAATCGGTCCTGACAGCCAATCCTTTCCTTAAGAAGCTGGTAGAGACGACGAACCGGGAGCAATATTCCCGCTCCTCCCGTGAAACATCCTTCCGGCCTGAGCTCCAGGTATCATCCGACCGCAATGAAAATCCCAGGCAGGGCATCCTCTCTCAGCTGACGATGCTGGGCCTGGACAAGAAGGCATTCGAGATAGCGGAATACCTTATATATGAGCTGGATGACAACGGTTATCTCTCTGCGGAACTTGAGGCGGGTGCAGGCGACCTTGGGGTAAGCATAGAGGACGCCGAAAAAGGCCTTGAGACGGTCCAGGGCCTTGAGCCGGCAGGCATAGGCGCGCGGGATGTCGGGGAGTGCCTCGAACTTCAGCTGAAGAGGGCCGGCAAGGAGGATTCGCTCGAACACAGGATAGTCACGGAGGCGCTCAATGAACTTGTCAAGAATGATGCCGACACTATAGCAAGGTCCCTGGGGACGGACAAGGATAAGGTGCTTGATGCGCTCCGTAATATCAAAAAACTGAACCCGCGGCCTGCCAGCGCCGTATTGGGCGAGGATGCGCAGGCGGTCATACCGGAGCTCATCGCCAAAGTGAAGCGCAATAAGGTCCAGATAGCCATAAACCGCGAACGCCTCCCCCAGCTGAAACTGTATAACCCTTACGAGCACGAGCTTGACATCATAAAGGACCCGGAGGCGAGAAAGTTCCTGAAGGATAATATGGACTCCGCCAAGACGCTCATGGACGGCCTCAAGAGGCGTGAGGAGACGATATCCGACGTAGCTACCTATATACTGGGCTTCCAGCAGGAGGCACTCGCCGTGGACAGCCGCGACATCAAGTGCCTCACCATAAAAGATGTCGCAAGGGCGCTCGGCTTCCACCCCTCCACCATAAGCAGGGCTGTGTCGAATAAGTACATACAGGTGAACGATAAGGTGATGGCACTGAAAGACCTGTTGAGCCAGGGGCTGAAGAAGGGTAACGGCGAAACGACGTCGAAGGCGCAGGTCCTGAACAGGATCTCCGAGATAGTGTCAAAAGAGGATAGATCCGCGCCCTTGAGCGATGAAAAGATATGCGGTCGGTTGGAATCCGAAGGGATAATGATCAAACGGCGCACGGTAGCGAAGTACAGGGAGGCGTTGAGGATATTGCCGACTTATTTGAGAAGGAAAGCGAGAAGTTAGGGTATAGGGTATAGGGTATAGGGTATAGGGTTTAATTGAAGGGCTTTAAAATCCCCAGCCTGCCTAAGAATACCAAAAGACCGCTGTAGACGACCACCGCCACCACCAGCTTAAATAATTCGCGAAGCGCATGCTGCCTGTCGCGTATTAGAGCCCTTCCGCTTATATACATCAGGAGAATACCCAGGACGTTACTAAGCCAGTAGAATACCACTACGACAAGCGTAAAATCGGCCCGCATGAAACGCGCTGCGATATTCGCCGATATGTACGAAATCGGTATATTTATGAGCGGGTCATTCCAAACCGTAAAGGGAGAGAGGATCCATCCTATAAAAAAGACGGCCCTCGCGAAGAAACCCCCTTTACTTCTCGTCTCCCTCTTCACTGTTATCGGATACAAACCGTCTGATCTCTTCTATGTTTTCCAGGATCATCTTGGCTTTTGTCATTCCGAACGAAAACGGGTATTTGTCATTCTCATCCCGCTTTATTACCATGACGGGTTTACCTTTATACTCGCTTCTCTCTACCATCTAATCCTCCGTTTGTTAGGGCAATATTATATCACAACCGTGCGCGAAAATCCTATTTTATTTTTATAAATCGAAAGGATCCAGCATAGGGCGACCAGCTCGGCCGCCAGGAACGACACCGCCGCGCCGACCATGCCATACCGGCCCATAAGGACTACGTTCAATATTACGTTGACGGCGGCGCTCCCAATCGTCTGCGCGAGGACCTTCCGCTCCATCCCCGCGGCCACGAGCCCGGTCGAATACGGGATATTTATCAGGACTAGGAGAAGGCTCGAAAGCATTATCTTCATGGTGAGGTCCGCCGCGAGATACTCCTCCCCGACCGACAGCAATATTATCTTATCGCTGAATAATACGGCGGGCACCAGTATGAGCAAGGCCGCCGAGACGGTTAGCTTCAGAAATGCCCGGGTCGCCTCCGTGAACCCGGCCCGGTCGCCCGCGAACGTGAAGGCCAGGCGCGGCAACGCCGCGTTTACCAGGAATACCATGAGCAGTGTTATGCCCCCGACCGCCCTCCTGGCTATCGTGAAACAGCCGACCTCTTCGGGGGACCTGAAGAAACCGAGGAGTATTATATCGAGCCCGTTGTAAACCTGGGCAAAGATAGATATCCCCCATATGACAAGGGCGCTCGAAAGGTAGCGTTTCATCCTGATGAGATCATCGCCCTTTATCCTGAAGGCGAACCTGAAATGGCGCAGGAATATGAGGAGTATCGGTATAGCCGCCAGGTATTGCGCGAGCGGGACTTTCAGTATGTCGGCAGGCCCTTTCACGGCTATATATACGAGGGATATTTGCAGGGCGGCGGTAAGCGCAAAAGAGACGAGGACCATATGCATCGCTTCTATGCCCTGGAAGGCCCATTCGGTGGCACAGGCGGCGATGAAGAATAAGAGCGCCGTCTCCAGTAGCAGGGCCCTGATCTCTGCCAGCTGCGGGAAGAGGTACGAGAGCGCAACAACGGCCAGATATAAGAAGAGCGCTATCAGGAGGCGGAACGAGACGATCTCGGAGACGTATTCAGAGACCCTCTTCCTGTCCTTGGACACCTCGCGGATGCCGTATGTCGTAAGCCCAAGGTCGACGAAATTGAGCAGGTAGAAGACGAGCGACTGGACATAGGCGAGGCGGCCGAACCCCGCAGGATGGAGTACGCGGGCCAGGTATATATATACAAATATGCCGCACAACGCTGCTACTGCATTGGCGGCAGCCATCCACAGGAAATTACCGGTCAGTTTCTTCACAAGTATGCGGGCTATTTCTTATTTATCAGTCCTTTGAATATGTCGATATACTCTTTCGCCTTTTCGATATCGGTCTTCTGGCCGGTGGCGGCGCCTTCTCCCCTGGAGCCCATCTGTCCGATGACATCCGTTATCTTATCGACCGCCATGGAGGCGAGCGCCTGTTTCGATATCGGCCCCAGGTAGAACTTGGGGTCGCCTATCTCGCCCTTTATCTTGAAGTCGAAGACGACTTCGCCGGAAGGGGTCGCGAAATATTTGGCCAGGTCCTGGACCGATGTCTGCCAGAACCCGGCATTCTCATATCCCCTCTTTATGTAAAAGACAAAATCGGATATGTGCACCTCGTTGGTCGACCCTATGCTGCCGTTATCGAAGTCAAAGATGAGGGTACCGGAGAATTTGCCCTTATTAAATACGAAGGGCGCATATTTATCGTAATACGGCTCAAACGTAAGGATGTCGAGGCCGGAGACCTCGAACCTGTTCGACATGGTGAGCTTCGGCGTCGCCGGGTCGAGCGATACGTCCCACTTTATGACCTCGCCCCGGTTCCCGCTAAGGTTGCCTTCGCCGGCGGAACTCAGCGCAAGCACCTTCGTATATGTGTCATCGAACCTCACCGTCACCCGGCCCTCTATATTCTCGAAAGTTATGATATTGGGCCTGGGGCCGATAAACCTGTCTGTGAATATTATCCTGCCGCCGCTTATCGTAAATGTCTCCGGCAGTTTCAGTATCTCCGACGGCTTCTTCCCGCCGGTCAGTTTCGAAACGAGCACCCCCTGAGGGTTGCCGGACGGCCTTGCCGCGGCCGGACGGCTGCCGGATCCCGGTTGCACGACCTCCCCCATCCCTTCTATATTCGTCTTACCGTCCCGGGACCTCTCTATCCTGAGGACAAAGTCCTTGAATAACGGGTCGAATATTTCGAACCCGTCGAGCGGGCTTTTACCCATCATGCGGTACGAGCAGGAGACCTTCCCTATCTCAAGCAGGTACTTCTCTGAAGAGCCGGGCGGGTTCAACACCTTGAAACCATCGAGCGATATCCTGCTGTTCCTGGCATCGAACGTTATAGTATCGATCCTGACAAAATCGGGTAGGGCGTTACGTATGATATTTTCGGCGGAGTACTGGATGACACGGTAGCGGTAGAAGTACACCGCGGCGCCGATGGCGACGCAGAGAAGCACTATTACGATGAGCAGACGTCTAAGCATAGAGGTCACCCGAGTCACAAAGTCACGAATAAAAAGTCACCACGTCACCATGTCACAAGGTCACACGTAAAAGCTTTTACTGGTGACGTGGTGTCTTGGTGACCTGGTGACCTGTTACACTACTGTCCTTCTTCGAACAGATCCAAGAACCTGTCCTCGTAGAGCTTATACAGGTCCCACCTGTCGAGCTCCTTCTTCAGGATGCCGGCCTTCGTCTTATCGAGCTTTGCCTCGCGGAACATCTTCTCTATCTTCTCCATGATATAGCCGGGTATCTTCTTGTCCACGGGCGGCGTCTCAGGGGCTTCGTCCTCTATGGTGAAGGCATCCTTGACCTTATCCTCGATGACGCTCATGCGCTCGTCCATCTCCTTTATATCCTCGATCATCTCCTGCCGGTCCACCTCAAAGGAGAGGATGCGCTCCAGGGCGTCGATTATGGCGTTCGATGCCTTCGGGTTCGGGAAGCTTATCGCGTATTGCGGCATCGTCGCCAGGAGGCACAGGGCGTCTATATTCCGTTCCTCCGCAAAGCCGAGGATAAGGCCGTTAAGCCCGGAGATGTGGCCTCCCTCCATCGGTTTCACCCCGGCCTTCGTGATGGTATCGAGGAGCGCCGCCCTGTTGGCCACGCCGTACACTTCCGGGGGCTCCCTGTAACTTACAGGCAGCGGGAAAGCCGCGCCCGTGAATATCATCTTCGTCCTGAAAGAAGCGGCCGCCTCGAGGACTTTCTTCAGAAGGGCTATCCCCGCGGCACCCTGCAGCTGCACCTCCCCTTCGAACATCACTATATTCTTCTCTTTATCGTAATAGAAGACGTTGCGCGGCACCTCCGCGTACCTGGCTACGCCGTTCTCGACTATCACCGAATCGAGCACCGAGAACTTATCGATCTCTATTTCGGCTATCTCTACCGTCTTCATATTCCGCCTGAGGTAATCGACCGTGCCGAGAGCTACATTACCCATGCCCGGCCAGCCTGCTATCATGACCGGCTCGACCACCTTTATATCTTTGAGTATCTTTATGCCTTCCGGTGCCATCCTGATCCTGTCCGGGCGCTATTTGCCCCACAACCCCCGGTTATTCTCCCTCGCCTCTTTCTGCAACTTCGCGAAAGTGTCGGCGAATTTCACGTTCGGGGGCACAGTCATGACTTCGCCGTACCCTTCCTCAACGATCTTTGCGTTCACGAACGTCCCGTCCTCGAGATATACGTATGCCAGGAGGCGTTTGTACTTATCGCGTTTTTCGACATCAAAATCGAGGCGCACGTTCCTGCCCGCGCACAGTTTCTTTGTAAAAGATGACGCCCTCCTGCCCAGGGCCTCTATCACCTTCATATCCTTACCGCTGCGGCGTGCATCCCGCACGAGCTTGCTATTATACCTCGCCTCGGGCGTATCCACGCCTATAAGGCGGACTTTCTCGCCGTTTGATATCTGCAGGGTATCGCCGTCAATGACGCGCGTTACCCGGAAAAACTCTTTTTTGGTATGACCTTCCTGCGTGGAGGAGAGCGATGTGACGACCCAATAGAGGAGCGCTGCCGCAGTGAGCGTAATGACCCTGAGACGCGCCTTCCCGAAGGATCTGTCTATCACGGGATCCCTGCCTATTTGGCCTTGCGTCCCCGCTCCGGGATCACGGCCATGACCTCTTCGCCGTTACCCTGCGAAGGCAGCTGGACCTTCCGCCACACGCCGGAGTTCACTATCCAGGCGTCGCCGGTCAAACGGTCGACCCTTACTACAACAGGAGAATCCACTATGACCGTGTAGCGGAATTCCAGGAGAGCCGCTATGCTCACGACCAGTATTACGATAGCAATTATGATATTTTTCACGATACACCTCCCGTATGATTAATAGTATATCTCTTCTTCGGAGACGACCTTGCCGCTTTCGTCGTACTTGCGGATTATCTTCTTACGGGTGCCGTCCGGCATGACTTCGTAGCCCGGCTGCTGGGCCTGCTGGGTCACCTGCTGCTGGGTGGCCTGTCTCTTCGGTATCCTGCGGTAGACCTTGCCGCGCCTCTGTTCGGCCGGCTGGGTCAACGTGTCGAGGAGCGCATTCCCTATGACAGAGGTGCCGGCGCCTATGAGAGCACCCTTACCGGCGTCACCGCCGGAAGCGCCTGCCGCTATCGCGCCCGTGCCCGCTCCAAGAAGGCCCTGTTTTATTATGTTGGACGAACCGGACTGCTGAGGCGGTTCCTCGTAATACTCCTCCGGCTGTTCCTCATAGTAATAATAATCGTCGTCCTGGGCGACCGGCGCGCTGCTCACCCTGCGCGGCGCCGAGGAGGAAGAAGATGATGGCCCTGTCAATGAATCGAGAAGGGCGCTTCCGATGACCGATGTGCCTGCGCCTATAAGGGCGCCCTGCCCCGCCTTTCCGCCTGAGGCGCTGGCCGCTATCGCGCCCGTACCGGCCCCCAATAACCCCTGCTTAAGCACGTTCCTTGTGCTGTCATCCACCCCGTAAAGAGGGACGGCGGCACACATAACGATCACTGCCGCGAGCACCACCATTGCAACCTGTCTTGCCTTTATCTTCTCCATATATATCCTCCTATTATTGATTGCCGTATAATTATAGTATTAATTACTTAAAAACTCAAGGATAATACAACCCCCATACCCCATACCCTATACCCTACTCAGCTCTTCCGCCGCAAATATATTGCCCGGGCTGAGGATCCCATCCGGATCGAGCGCCTTCTTCAGCCGTGCCATCTCCCGGACCCCTTCCTTCCCGTACATCTCCTCCAGGTACCTGTGGCGCGTCTTGCCGATGCCGTGTTCGGCAGAGACCGTGCCGCCCAGGGCCACGCCCTTCCTGACAAATTTAAGGCAAAGCTCCTGTGAACGCCGCGCCTCGTCTTCGGACCTGGGCAGCAGGTTCACATGGACGTGGTTCTCTCCTATATGGCCGAATATGACGTGCTCGATACGCGTATCCCTGAGCAGGTCCGTATAGAACCGCATCATCTCATAAGACCCCTTGTCGGGCACGGCTATATCTGTGCTAAGCTTCCTGAAGCCGCTTCGCCTGACGATGTCGTTTATGGTCTCCGGTATCGCATACCTGAAGGCAGTAAAATCATCGAGCTCTTTTTCGTTCATGGCGACCCATGTGTCATCGAGCGAGGAACGGTGGCGCGATATGAGGCGTTCCACTATCCCGAACCGGGCGTCGTCCCTGCCTCCGGGGAGTTCCTCTTCGAAGAATATGGCGGCCCGGGCCTTCCCGGGGACATTCTTATTTCCGGACCGCAGCATCCCTACGGCGTTCGTGTCGAAATACTCCACCGACAGGACATCGAGCGTCTCCGTCTTCCTGCCGGCCATCCGCCTTTGCGACATCGTCTTCAGTTCCGAGGCAAAACCCCATGCATCGCGGGGGGCCGTAAAGAAGACGAAACAGCCGAATATCCCCCGGGGCTTTTCCGCCAGGCCCATCTCCGCTTCCGTTATGACGGATAGGGTCCCCTCCTGTCCGATGAAGAGGTCTATAAGGTCCATACCGTCCCTGGCATAATATCCCGCCGAATTTTTCACGTCCGGCATCCTGTAGGACGGGAACGGCAGCCGCAGTAGAGCGCCGCTTGCGGTCATCATACCGGGCATCTTCCCCGAGAGGAACTTCTCCCCCCGCCTCAGTTCGAGCATAGACCCGTCGGCCATCACCATCTTCAGTCGTTTAACGTGTTTTCGCGTAGGGCCGTATTTAAAAGACCTGGCGCCTGAGGCGTTTGTGGCTATCGTCCCGCCGACGAAGGCGGTCCTTTCGGTCGGGTGGCACGGGTAAAAAAGCCCGTTCTTTTCGGCGGCCGCCTTGAACTCCTCCACGAGGACGCCTGCCTGGACCGTGCCGGCCATAGCGCCTCCCGATATATCCATGATCCCGTTCAGCCGCTCCATCGACACCACAGTCCCGCCGAACGGTATCCTGCCGCCCGTAGTGCCTGTGCCGCCCCCTGTTATATAGAGCGGTGTCTTCTTTGAGGCGGCCTCCCGGACCGCTTCCGCAACCTCACCCGCGTCACCGGGGATGACGACCTTTTCGGCGTACCCTCCCTGGAGGTTCGAGCTGTCCTCCAGGTACGGACGCATAGTATCTATGTCGGTCTTCACTATCATAATATCTTCAGCTTGCGATCAGCTCTTTCATGCGGGAGATATACTTCGAGGCCTCTTCCTCTCCGGACTTTATTATCCTGGTACCCTCATATATCTCATACCATTCCACTGCCGGTAGGACGGGATGTATGGCTATATCGGCCGTTTCGGAACTCATTTCGGCCAGGAGATATTCGCTTGCCTGGATGCTGTTCACGATCACGTCGAAGATGCTCGTCACCTTCTTTTTCGATCTCTGTATATCCTGGGGGCTCGGGAGCGTATTCACGGCAATGATCTTCGTCACCCCCGCCCTTGCGAGGACACTCGTCGGAAGCGGGTTTATTATACCCCCGTCCACAAGGGGCCTCCCGGCTATCATCACCGGCTCGAAGACGCCCGGTATCGCTACGGATGCCGAGATGGCGTCCACGACGCTCCCCTTCTCGAGGACGACCTCTTCGCGTGTCTCTATATCGCAGGTCGCTATCTTGAACGGCAAACGGAGATCGTAAAATGTCATGTCGCCCAGGTGCGCATGAAAAAATTTCCTCAGCTCCGCGCCTTTGATTATCCCCTTAACCGGAAAGACAGGGTCTATAAGGCGGAGCGCCTTTATCTTGTGTTTGAACTCCATCATTATCTTTTCCATCTCGAAAGAGTCCTTGCCGGAGGCCCATAACGCCCCCATGAACGCCCCGACGCTAGTCCCGGAGAGCATATCTACAGGGATCCGCTCCCTCTCTATCACCCTCAAGACGCCTATATGCGCAAGCCCCAGGGCCGCGCCGCATCCCAGGGCCAGGCCGACGAGGCACCCGCCGACCTCGCGCGATATCCTGCGGACCGCCCTCGAATATTCGCACTCCGGGAAGGCGGACGAAAGCGGACTTCCCGCCTTAAGCGCCTTCCGCCGCATCGCATCATCGACGGGCGGCAGTGTCGCATATATGCCGTGCTTGAGCATCTTTGTCTTTTCATCGAAGCCGACTTCGCCGGGCGCCCCGAACTCATTCACTATGACCTTTATGCGCTGCGCCATCTCGGCCGATGACTTCGTAAGCTCATCTATCATCTTCTTCGTCGATATCAGGCTCGGTTCATCGGAGGCGGTTATTATATGTATTATATCCGACTGCTTCAGCGACTCGAATGTAGTCCGGCCCATGTGCGTGGGAAGGTCCGCCACCACGTAGTGGTAATCGTTGGTCAGATAGCTCAAAAGGGGCACTATGTGCGTTACGTCCCCGTCGTCGTCCGTACGGTACGGTATATTCAATATGTCTATACCCAGCGGGTGGCGAGCTATGCTCCTTATGACGGAGGATTCATTGAAGAACGGCGAGTCCAGGCCAAGCGGTCTCACCCCGTCTTTGATCCCGAGGAGGTCCGATATCTCGGTGCCCTCCCTGCTTATGTCGAGGAGTATGACCTTCTTATTCGTCTGGGACCTGAGAGAGACGGCCAGATTCACGGCATAATGAGTCGCTCCGACCTTATCGGGGGTACCGAATACGGATATGATGGTGCTCTCGAAGACCCTCTTTTCGTGAATATCTTTACGCTTAAGCCGGCGCGACAGCGTCTCGCCGAGACGTATGGCGAGGACGGGCAACCGCTTCAGCATTTTGTCGAAATCTTTTTTTGGGATCTTGAGCAGGATAGAATCGTTCACCGTTTCAACGGTGGCCGAATGGGGTTCGCTTGTGAGTATAGAGATTATGCCGAAAAATCTTCCGCGCTTGAGATATTCCAGGTCCTCTTTCCCTGAGGGCCTCGTTATATAGACCCTGAGGCGCCCTGTGATCACGCAGTAGAACGCGTCTGCGGCCTCGCCTTCCCTGTATATAGCGGTATCTTTTTTGTACTCGGCTATGGCGCTTACGGCGGCAACGGCCTTCTTATCTTTCTGCGAAAGGCCGGCGAAGACGGGAAGCTGGTCTATTATAAAGAGCTTCTCCTGCAGGCGCAGCGGATCATCCATTATCCTCACCTTTCAGTGAAGGCGCATAAAGACAAGAGGACGGCTCCCTGGAAAGTCCAAGAACCGTCCTCTTTAAAGATCTCCCGGATATCTTATTTATATCCGCAGAACGGGCAAGTATCCAATGAAGCAACCGACTCACCCGGTGTCCAGAACGTTACTACCTCTACCGCTCCTGCGCCGGTCCTGGTGATCGCGTTCCCTACACCCCTGAAGAAACCGACTATCGGGTTACCGCCTTCGGCAACGACCTTACCAGGCCTGAAGAAAATTTCAGTCCATCCGAATGCAACGTTACAAAGACCGCTGCCGAGACGTGAACCCCACGTCTTCTGCATATCGGCCCCTTTCAGGTTCGAGCACATCTGGCATTCCGCAGACGCTATCGATGCGGAAAGCAGCAGCACCGCCACTACCATTAACATCTTCTTCATCATCCCACCTCCTTTTTTCCCTTTTACAGACCGAGGATCTCCCTGACCCTCTTTACCAGCTTCTCTATATCGATCGGTTTGATGAAATAATCCACTACACCGACCGCATAAGCCCTCTTTATGTCGGATTCGTCCGAAAGCGCAGAAACGATTATTATCGGCAGGTCTTTTGTGGCAGGATTTCTCTTTATGGCTTCGCAGGCCTGCAGGCCGTTTATCCCGGGCATCTTCACATCCATGAGTATCAGGTCGGGAAGTTTTGTGGCGAGTTCCAGCCCCGCCTCTACGGCGCTGGTGGCCAGGACGACTTCGATGCCGCGCAACTCCATCGAATCCCTCAGGATCCTCAGGAAGTCCTCTTCGTCGTCTACTATCAGTATTCTTTTCCGGGGTGTCATTCTATGATAAGATAATTAATTCGCTGCTTCCGTTTCGGAAATAACATTCCCCTGTTCGTCGTACTTTCTTATTACCCTCTTCTTTATCGTCTGCGGGGCCGCGGCCTCTACCTCGGGGACCGTCTCGACCTCTTCCTCATAAGCGGCCTCCTGCCGCCTCTTCGACTCCTGATTGGCGCTGAGCAGGGTCCCGCCTACCGCCCCGACCCCCGCGCCTATGGCAGCACCTGTGCCTGCTTTACCTGAAGCGCTTCCTATGGCGGCTCCGAGCCCTGCGCCTAAGAGTCCTCCCATAAGAGCTCCGCCCAACGCGTTACCGGCGCTGTTACCTTCGCTGTCACTGTCGCGGCCGGTCGCTCCGGGACACGGGGCAGCCGACATCGAGATCGTAACGGCAGCTATAAGTATCCAGGCAAATATCTTCATATCAACTCCTTATTAGGGTTTAATACTCTTAATTAATATACATGGAAAACCGGGGATTTGCAAGAAAAATTTACGGTATGCTGCAGCGGATAGGACTACTTTCTTATGTGCGCGAGGGCTTCCGAGGTCTGCCGTTCGTTCCAGGCCTTTTTGAATTCAGCATGCCTGTCCTTATCGCATGCCGTCTTGAGAGGCGGCTGGACCGCATCGAGTCCGCATATGCCGGCAGCAAAATTTTTGGAAGGCCTTAATTGATTGCCCGAGATGAGACCTGCCGTGACGAGAAGTGCCGCAATGACCACGCTTGTGAGCGCTATCCTGGCGGCAGCGACAGGCTTTGTCTTACATTTCATATCTACGCCTGAAACGAGGTTTCCTGACAGATATTCACCTACTATCTCCAGGGCTTCGCTCTTATTTTCAGCGTCGCTTGTTATCTCTATGACGGTCTTGTATTTCATGGACTCTCCCCTGATCGAAGCAGTACGAGTATATACTATCTTTAAAGGTGTGTCAAGGAAAAATATATAACTATTTTATAATCTAACAGAGCCATTTCATCTTCACATTTAAGCAATTATAGAAAACTAAATATCGTTACTTTCTTCTAACTGTTAAAGCAAAAAAAATTGGCATCACCTGCACTTAAGTATCTTTACCATAGCCCTGTGGATCCTGCCGTTCGTAGCCAGGACGTCCTTATCATAATGCGAATAGCGCGTGCCGTCGAATCTCGTGACGATCCCTTTGGCCTCCCTGACTATAAGGCATCCGGCCGCGCTGTCCCACGGGCGCAGGTCCAGTTCCCAGAAACCGTCAAACCTGCCGCACGCGACATAACAGAGGTCCAGGGCGGCAGACCCGGCCCGCCGTATGCCCTGGGCACGCATCAGAAAATTCTTAAAATTTTCTATGTTTGTCTCTTTCTTCTCGCGAACACCGTATGAGAACCCTGTGGCAAGAAGAGATCTCCTGAGGGCCGGGGTCCGCGACGCGGATATTCTCTTCTTATTGAGGAATGACCCTTCATTCTTCACGGCCGTGAAGAGCTCTTCCCTCATCGGATCATACACGACACCGAGTATCACATCCCCCTCCTCTTCCAGGGCGACCGAAACAGAGAAGAAAGGGAAAGAATGGGCAAAGTTGGTGGTGCCGTCAAGCGGGTCGATGACCCACCTGTACGGCGAACGGCCTATCCTCGGGGGGCCTTCTTCGGAGAGTATCGAGTGGCCGGGGAACGCCTTGCGGACCTTTTTTATTATAAGGTCTTCGGACCGCCTGTCGACGTCGGTGACAATATTTATCCTCCCTTTATAGGAGATCTTTCCCGTCCTCCCGACGGACTTTCTTATCATGGCGCCGCTTTCGAGGGCTGCTTCTGTTGCTATTCTAAGGAATAGATCAGGCATTGTTTGTTAGTTTGGAGTTAGGAGGAATAAGCTGGTAGCCGAGCCGGAAGGCCCGTTCCAGGAGGTCTGGCCTCTTATTTATATCACCGGCGTCTTCGATCCTGCCGCAGAAGAGCTCGCCGGCATATTCGGTATCGATCGTCTTGAAGAATACCTTCACGATCTGTCTCGCATTCTCGAAAAAATCATTCTTATCATAACCGCCCGCGGAAAGGAATATCCCCCGCCTCTTCTTCCCGTCCCGTATCTTCAACATATACTTCTTGATCCATGCGCACTGGAAACGGTCTATCATCGTCTTCATCTGAGCGCTCAAACTTCCGAAGAATACCGGGGAAGCGAGTATAAGACCGTCCGCCTCTTTTATCTTGTCATATATGGCACACATGCCATCCCTGATGACACAGGCGCCTGTCTTGCGGCATCCTCCGCACTCCTGACAGGGCTTGAATTCGAGGTCGTTCAGGACTATCTTCTCTACGGAAGCCCCGGCAGACCCGGCCCCCTCCAGGGCTTTATCGAGAAGGATATCGGTATTGCCGCCTTTGCGCGGGCTGCCGCCTATTCCGAGGATCTTCATTATCGGCTTTCAGCTGTCAGCTTTTGCTGATAGCTCTTTATTTCACGATTATAGCGCTGACGGGACATTGCTCGGCGATCTCGCCGAGGTCGCAGCTTGCGCAGCTGTCACTTATTGCGTGGGCTATATTATCATCCCCTACCTCGAAAACATCGGGGCAATTAGAAGCACAGAGGCCGCATCCGGTACAGAGTGAATCGTCGATAGTGATCTTCGCCATGTAGATCCCCTTTCAATTCCCCTTCTTATCATCTTCGGAAATGCGCAGCCCTACGGTACGGGCTATCTCGCGGAACTCTTTATCATTTATCTCGTCGAGCGATTTGCGCAGTTTATTCAACTGTTCGTTGAACTTTATGGCCTTCTCCTGCATCATCTCGTGCGTCTCGTGTGAGCCTCCGAAAAGACGGAAGTTCTTCCCCCTCGTTATACGCACGTGGCCATCCTTGGAATCGAATCCCAATCCCAGCAAAACCTTCCTGTATAGTCGGTTCACCTTTCACCCTTCATACTGATATTTATCCTACACCCTGTAAACGCTGTCACCTATCCTGACGCGCGATCTTACCAGAAGGCCTATCTCCTGGGACTTCCTGCCTTCTTCTATAGAAACGTGATCGAGCTGTATGGATAACACCTTCTCTTTAAAATCGGTCGTGTGGCCTTTAAGATATATCTCATCGCCCACCCTGAGACCGTCTTTCAGGAGCAGTACGGCGGCGGCCTTTACATGCGGAAAATAGTGGGTCACCTCCCCCACCTTCTCCATCGTCGCCTCGGGCCCGGTCAACGCGGGTTTCTTTGTTTTCTTGACCCTTGACCTTTGACCCTTCGCTTTCCTGACCCTTGACCCTTGACCCTTCGTTTTCTTGACCCTCTTCTTTACAACGGTCTTTTTCGGAGTTCTCTTCTTCGCCTTCTTTTTCGTCGCCATATTCACCCCCCGATTTTACGACTTATTATATTATCCCCCTTTTCTATTTGCAAGTATTTTTGTGCGTCTTTAACGGGCAGCTGCCGCAGAGAGGTCTCTTCTTGCAGAAATCTTTTCCGGTCCTGACTATAAGCGCGTGATACTCATTGAAGAGTCCCGCGCGTTTCGGCAGGTTCTCCATGAAGAGCTCCTGCATCTCTTCATATGTCGCGTCTTCGGATACCAGGCCGTGCCTGGTAAAGACCCTCCTGGTGTAGGCATCTATGACGAAGACCGGTCTCCCGAAGGCATAGAGGAGTATGGAGTCGCACGTCTCGGGACCCACGCCGTTCACCCCCAGGACCTTCCGCCGTAATTCCGCGGTCCCCGAGCGGGACATCGCGGAGATGCTTCCGCCGTAGTCGGAGGATATAAGGTCGATGAGGTTCTTCAGGCGTCTTGCCTTGATATTATAATATCCGGCCGGCCTTATCACCTGCGCGAGAGACGCAGCCGGGGCCTTTTTGATGGCGCGGGGCGAAGAGAGTAGCCCGGCGGCCTTTAGGTTCAAGATCGCTTTTTCGACGTTCTTCCAGGACGTGTTTTGCGTCAGGACGGCGCCGACCATCATCTCGAGCGGGCCCTCGGCAGGCCACCAATCCTGCGGTCCATAGGCAGCGTAGAGCCGCCTGTAGATGGCCAGTAAAATACGCCGCTTATATTTTTTGCTTATTTTGTCGTCCCTTTTGCTCTTATCTCGTCTATTGCCACCTGCGAGGCCTTACGCACTTTCATGCTTTCGTCCTTTGAAAGGGCTTCCAGGTCAGGGATGAACTCCGGTTTCCCTATCCTGGCGAGCGACTGTATGGCCGCCAGCCGTATATCGATCACTTCATCGCTCAGGAATTTTTTAAGGGTCGGGATCACTTCATCGGTGCCTATATCCCCCAGGGAAATGACGGCTATTCGCCTGAGGTCTTTCTCGTCCCTCTCGGCAACCTTCATAAGGTAAGGCACAGAGCTCGGATCGCCGATCTTTCCGAGGGCGATAAGGGCTTCACGCCTGATCTTTATATTCCTGTCTTCCGAAAGCGTATTGAGTGCCGGTACTGCGGACTTCGTCCCTATATCCTTCAGGGCAACGACTATACAAAGACGCACGTTATCATCGTATTCGCCCGTCATATTCGAAAGTTTCTCCACTGCCCGTTCTTCTTTTATGTCGCCCAGGCCCTCTATGGCCAGGCACTTTATCCTGAGGTCAGGATCGTCCGTCAGCTTAAGGAAGACATCGCCGAGCGACGGGTCCTTTATCTCCTGGAGCGAACGTGTTGCCAGATACCTGACTTCGGAGTCGTGGTCCGCAAGGGCCTCCTTCAGGACCCCGACGGCCCTGCTGTCGCCTATCTTCCCCAGCGCCTTTGCCGATGCCCGGCGTATCTTTACATCGGTATCTTTCATAGTCAGGACCAGCGCATCGACCGCCATGGGGCTCCTGATATATCCCATGATGTCGATAACGGCTATCCTCTGGCTTACCTTGGCTTCCTTGTTCTTCGCTTCCTCTGCGAGCGCCGGCACCGCCTTCTCCTTCAGCGAGGTCAACGCGACCGTGGCTTCATGAGCGTATTTCGTATCTTTGAGAAGCTCTATGCTCCTTCTCGCGGTCGACTCCGCCCTCAGGTCCGCATCATCGGCATACGCCGGTACCGCGGAAAATATTAAAGCGCTGATCAAAACTATCACCTGACCCTTGCCCATACGTCCCCTCCTTTTTTTACTCAAAGAACTCCGTATCGCTGTACTTATATTTACATATCCCGCGTTTGGACGTCTGTATAAATTCTATAAGATGGCTTATCTCTTTTGAAGACGGGAGCTTCTTCATCTCCTCTATCGCCTGCGTCGTGTTCAGCTCGGACTGATAGAGCAATTTAAACGCGTCCTTTATTCTCTTTATCTCTTCTCTCGGGAATTTTGCCCTCCTCAGCCCTACAAGGTTAACGGAGCGCACGACCGACGGGCCGCGGACCAGCATATAAGGGGGCACGTCCTTATTCACCCCTGTGAACCCGCCCACGATGGCAAGCGTTCCTATCCTGCAGAACTGGTGGACGACCACATTACCCGATATGAATACGCCGTCCCCGACAATGACATGGCCTGCCAAAAGCGCGCAGTTGGCGATGATCACCCGGCTGCCTATATGGCAATCGTGGCCGATATGCGAGACCGCCATGAGATAACAGTCGTCACCTATGACCGTAGGAGAGTCCTCCTTCGTCCCCCTGTGGATGGTCGCATACTCTCTTATGATATTACGCTTTCCTATGATGAGCCGCGTCTTCAGGCCCTTGTCGAATGTCAGGTCCTGCGGCGTGTGGCCCAGGACGGCGCCCATGTGTATCTCAGTGCCGTCCCCCACGCTGGTACCGTTCATAACGTGGGCATGCGGCCACACCTTGACGTCCTTACCAAGTTCGACGTCATCCTCTATTATCGCAAACGGCCCTATATCTACGCCCGGGGCTATCCTGGCCCCTTTGCCGACTATCGCCTTTTCGCTTACGCTCATTTTGCACTTCCTTCTATCTTATCCAGCAACTTGTTCAACGCTTCCGCCACCGGCCTTACATCGTCCCTCCTCCTCACCCTTATACGTTTTGAAAAGTCCCCGCTGTCGGATATCCTCCTTATCTCCCTCTCGAGGCGCTCCATGGGGCCCACGAACCTGTGCGACATCGCGATGCCCCATATCATCAATATAAGGAAGAGGGGCGGCACGCCTATCAGGAGCACGAAATTTATCTTCTGTATCACCGGGAATAGGTTATATGCGATATATTCCGGTATGCCCAGCTGTTCCGCCATCACGTTGAATATCAGGTAATAGAGGCACCCCCCTACGAACAGCACCGGGACGATCATCGACACCATCAGGAGAAAGAGATACCTCAGCTGGACAGGCCCGCCGGTAAAGAACTTCACCCGTATAAATCTGGTCCTCATCATCTGGTCCCCCTTTCGCTGGCGAAACCGTCTTCTTTATACCCCAGTTTTATCTCGTCATACATCGATTCCGCGCTGGTGAGCGTGTGTTCGGTGTTCGTCATGAAAGCTATAGCCCCGACATTGCGCTCCGGATCCTTCCCGAACGCCTTCCTGTAGTCGGCCAGTATGTCGCGTTCCTCGCGGCACCAGCCGTCACCCTCACCGGGACCGCTCCTCAATACGACCAGCTTTATGTTCTTTGAATAGGGGCTTGTGCCTGTAGTGCCCGCCGGGACCGTCTCGGTCCACATATATTCGATGACCTTTGAATTAAGGACGAACGGCGCCAGGAATATCACGTAGACCCTGGCGGCGAAGTCGTCTTCTTCCGTCGTCTTAAGGCTCTCGGGCAATTTTTTGGCCGGGAATTTATTCACCCTCCACTTCCAGGTGATGATGGGGTTCTTCGTCTTCGCGTCCATATTTATCTTATAGTAAAGGGCCGAGGCGGTCGAATCGCTCGTGGCCTTTACATAAGAGAGCGTGCCGTCCTTCTCTACCTTATAAGCCACCTTTCCCCTGAATACCTTCTCCTCCCACTCCTTTAACTCGTTCTCATCGGAGAACGGGAACCACTTCACCAGGAGCATCTTATATATGAGGGGTATCTCTCTCGCTTTTTTTATCTCTTCCGGTCCTTTTCCCGGCAGGAAATGCCTGTAGCAGAAAGGCAGGGAGGCGAGCACGGCTAGCAGGATAAATACGGCTATCTTCCAGTATCTCTTCTTTGCCAGGCGCCTGTTTTGCATATATTGGTTAGTATTTTATTGCGGCGCCTGATAAAAGTCAATAAAAAACCCCGCCCTTTTTTCAAAGGGCGGGGTTAAATACAGCAAATAACTACTTAGAAGCTTACCTTCACTGTACCAACAACATCGGAAGCGACTTCATCATTTCCGCCGCCGTACACTTCACCGGGGAAGAACCAGCCGGCCAGAATGCCGAAGCTGACGTCTTCTGTGTAATCCCAGTTGGCCTGCAGGTCTATTTCGCTGCCGACATAACCGTCTGAATCGGAATCGTTATAAATATACTGCTTCGCGTTCCAGAATAGGTTATAGTTGGCCTTCAGCGTCAGACTGTCAACAGGCTGTAGGCTTCCTACGAAAATGACCTGGTGCTGGTTGGTGAACGATGCATCGGCTGAGCTCTGGAGCTGACCACTCCTTGTAGGATACTGATTGGTCGTATAGAACTTTCCGACGAATTCACGGATGGCCGAATCAAACTTGCCTCTATACATCGGATCCCATCCCTTGAATGTACCGCCGGCCCCTGCCGGGCTCTCTTCCGCCTTGTTGCCGGAGTAGTATACCCACTCTGCGCCGATCTTCGGCTTCCATGCGAACTTCTCTGTGAAGTATCTGCACTCACCGCTGATATCGAGCGCCCATGCCGAACGGGACCTGTCATTGATCTGTAACCTGCTGCCCAGGTACTCACCGCACTGGTATGCGCCTTCTGCCGCGACCGTGAACGCCTCGATCGGGTCGACGCTTCCACGCAGACCGAACGTATGCACCTCATTGCGGGCTTTCGAACCGACCCAATCTTCGATGCTCCTGTCTCTCTTCCAGAACCAATAACCTTCTGCCTCGGCCTTGTAGGAATCGAACTTGTAACCGACGTTCGCGCCCCAAAGGTCTACATCATCAGAGGCCTGTACCGCGTTCTCGGCGATCTTCGAATATACGCCCGTGATCGTCCAAGGATCGAAGTCCAATACCGCTTTCACGGCATCGAACGCAGTCATTACCGAGTATTCCTGCGCCTGTATAGCTCCGGTCGGATCGGTGTTATTTAAATTCGATCCAACGATGAAGCCCTTACCGAACCACAGGTTCTGCCGGCCGATAGTTACCGTGAGGGGCGAATAGATGAAGTCCTTCAGGGTAACATACGCCAACTCTAATTCAACATCGAACTCATCCGGGTTATCCGTGTAACCGCCGAGACCGTTTGGCGCAAGAGTGGTGTCACTCTGGATGTTCTTCGCCTTGACGTTCCAGTCTCTCTGGTTTGCCAGCCTGATGACCGTCTGGACGTTATCCGTCAGATCGGCCTCAACCTGCACTTCTGCGGTCGACATGATCCAATCCTGGTTCGACTGCTGAATACCGGTTCTGGTGCCCAGTCCGGCCGCTACGTCTTCCGCAGGTTTGCTTACGTAGTCGTAAGAATCCCTGTAGAAACCGCGGATGGCCAGGTCACCACTGACCTTCACGCTCTGTGTCTCAGCGTATGCGCCGCTTACCATGAAGCAGAGCGCCAGCGCCAAAACGCATAGCACGTTTAAAAACTTCATTATACAACCTCCTTGTTATGTCTTATGAACAATTTAACTTTATATTTCACAATTCGGCCCTTTAAAGATCTGCGTGCCCCGTTGATGGGCCTTATCGTATATGTATTTCATTTATTATCTATAACGCCACACTTTGATAACTTAGAGCTTGCTTGTGCACCACCTCCTCTTGCGCTAAGATTTAAGTCATCTATGACGGTATAGTCGAACTACCTTTTGGTAGTTAACAGAAGTATATCATATAGGGTAATGGGTGTCAAGGGTATTTCACCTTTTTATTCCTAACGTTTCCTAACGTAAAACCCCTATTTTCCGCAATAAAACCCTTGAATTCCAGAAAATCGACCTGCGGGCGGCCTTACCAACCCCTATGTTCCGCAAGAATATATCTGCCTTTTTATCGGAGATGAGATCTTCCGGGCTGTGAGAATCGGTATTCAGCACCAATTTAGCCCCGACAGAGCCCGCCATCCTGAAGAGACGCTTATCGGGAAGGCGGTGGCTCTTGCGCGTAGTGAGCTCAAGATAGACACCCCTCTTTGCGGCCAACGCCATGTCCTCTTTACTTATCAGACCGGGATGGGCAAGGATATCGCACCCGGCCTCTATGGCCCGCCTGTTCGTCCCGGGCAGGACCGGCTCAGAGATGGTCTCGCCGTGGACTATCACGATCTTCGCTCCGGCCTTCCTGGCGAACTTCACGAGCGGACGTATCTCCTCCAGCGGAGCGTGCGTTATCTCCACGCCCGGGATCGAGATTATATCCCAGTACCTGTTGAGGACTTTGCATGTCTTGACTATGCGGGGAAGGACGAAATCTATATTGGAGAGGTCCACGTGATCGGTGATCGCTATCGCCTCATAGCCGACAGCCTCCGCCCTCCTCACGAGCTCGCTCGGCAGTAGCTCTCCATCGCTGAAAAGTGTATGAGTGTGAAGATCGATCATTTTCTTTCCAACCTCCTAACTCCCAACTCCAAGCTCCAAACTATATTGGCGCCCCTGGCCTGAGTCGAACAGGCGACACCAGGTTTAGGAAACCTGTGCTCTATCCATCTGAGCTACAGGGGCGTCTATTTCTTAAGCTTCCTTAATGCTCAGATGGATGCCTACTACTAGTCTATTGCTACGAAGGCTATCCATCTGAGCTACAGGGGCGATGTTGTTATGCTGTATTCGCCCTGCTGGCGAAATCTCGCCGAAGCCCTCTGTCTATCGCACGTTGATGGCGTAGGCGGATGAGCTACAGGGGCTAGAAAATTTCTGTCTATCTCTTCATGAAATTTTCACTCCGATGCCTGCAAGCAAATTCCGGAGGAATTTGCGCAGCGCTTAGGCATCGGAGGAACAATACCAAAAAGCCGCGATGATTATAACAACTTTTCACGGCGCTGTAAAGAAAGTTCTGACATTCTCTATTTTTTGAAATCTACAACCGCCAGCAGCGCGGCGGCCACTTTTTCGTGGCCGCGCCTGTTCATATGCCCGTCCAGCATATAATAATCGTCCCCGGAGAGGATATCTTTCGCATCCAGCACCGCCATCTCCCTGATGAACCGGGGACGGCCGTCTGAACCTTTTTTCTTCTTCAGCGCAGGCACAAAATCATCGTCTTTGCCGAACTTCACGACTATAACCCGGACCCCCGTAAGGTCGATCCCGCTATTGATGACCGCGTTCAGGAAAAAAGCGGCCGAACCCCTGTACGAAGATGCCCCGTTTCCATCTTTCCGGGAGGAGGCCATATCTTTGATCTTTCTTATGATACCGTTATACTTGGAAAGGAGGTGCTTCCCAAAAAAGTACCTCCTTCTATTCCCCTCTTTACGGACAAGCCGGTCGTACCTGCCGGGACCGGTCACCGGGAGCATGTTTTTATTTAAATAAAATTCCCTGTTCTCGTTGTAGTCGTTAGTATCATATTCGATTATGAGATACTTCAACCGGCTCCTGTCCACCCGTTTCAGCAGGAGCATCTCCCTTACCGTGCCGTATGAAGAGACGGCGGCATTCAAGACCGGCAGGCCGGTCTTCCTTTCGATTATCTGCGGAAAGGTCTCATCCTGTTCCACGCCCCAACCCATGGCGATAGAGTCCCCCGCTACTACTATAACAGGGGACCCCAGGGACGCTTCATCATCACGCACGCCAAGGGAATTGACAAGATATTCCGTGCGAAATTCGATATTCGAAAAGATGAACCTCCCCGGCCGCAGGGTGTACATGACGCCGCTGTCATACCGCGCGCATTCCGGCATAAACTGTATTATGTTGACGTTGCGCATATACAGGCTGCTGAAGAAAAATACGACACTCCTCGGAGCATACCTTAACAATGGGTACGGGTTGTTCAATACCAGGACAAAAACGCCCTCCAGCGCCGCTGACAGGATCACTATCAGGAGCAGGATAGAGAGCGGTGTTTTATACTTTTTTTTCATGGAGCATTACCTGCAACACGCCGGTCAGCTCTTCCGCCAGCACCTTCCCGCATATCTCATGCCCCTTATCATTCCAGTGCATGTCCCCCTTGCGCAGGAAGAGATCGATCCCTTCGGTATATGCCCTGTCGATCGCTTCCGGCACGCGGTCTATAAACATGATGCCGTTCGCCGCGCATATCTTCCGGAACTCTCCCAGGTAGGGCTGATAATCATCCGCTGCGAAAACGACTATCGGGATACCCCCTGCCCTCGCTTTCATCTTTTCTATTATCTTTCCGGTCACAACGACCGATTCCCTGAAATTCGCTAAATCCGCGCCCCTCTCTTTTATATCTTCCTCGACATTATATAACCGGCCGCCGTGCGCCAGGGCCGATGATATCCGGTCCATCCTGTTAAAGATGAAATAGAAGACCCTTGAATGGGTTGCCAGGGATATCCTGGTCTTGCCCCACCGCCGCGGGAAACGGTATTCTATCCTGCCATCTATGAGATAAGGCCTTGTGATCAGGCTGTTGCTGACGAAGCTGGCAACATCGAGCTCCCACAGGTTATTGATGAAGTCGTTCCCGCAGGAGATCTGGAGGACGACCAGGTCCGGCTTTATCTCATCTATGAACTTATCAATGACTATATATTCTTGCAGGGTCCCGTACGCAAGCCCTCCGTAAGCGAACACCTCCGCATTCAGGATATCACCGGCCACTCTGTAATACATCTTATCTTCATCAACGCCCGACCCGTATGTGAATGAATCCCCGACGAAAAATATCTTATACCTTTTGGAGGACGGGTCCCCGAAGACCTTCTTCCCCTTCCACCCCAGTTCGTCATCATACCGGAAGAAAGGCGAGCCGGTGAAAGGTATGCCGAACCTTATCTTGTGATATGCGCGCAACAGGACTTCACCTGAAAGGAATACAAATAGGAGATACCCGCACAGGATAAAGAGGGATACTGCCGGAATGGATTTTTTTGATCTATCGGTTTTCAGGGGATATCAGCAATATTCGTCTTTGATCAGAGAAACGACGGGATAACCCTTGAGCTTCTCGCGCCCTTTCAGGGGGAGGAGCTCGACCACGAAAGCTAGGCCGACTATCTTGCCTCCCATATTCTCTATCATCTCTACCACGGCATGGGTCGTCCCGCCCGTGGCCAAGAGATCATCCACTATAAGGAGATTCGCGCCTTTTTTGAACGCATCCTGGTGGATCTCAAGCGTATCTTTGCCGTACTCGAGGTCGTAAGTCACGCTGTTCGTCTTGAACGGCAGCTTCCCCTTCTTCCTCACCGGTATGATGCCTACGCCGAGCTTATAAGCGAGGGCGGCGCCGAATATGAACCCCCTGGCCTCCACGCTCAATACCGCATCGATCGACTTTCCCTTGAACTGATCGGCTATCATATCCACGGATTCCCTGAAGGTCCTGCCGTCTTTCAGGAGCGGCGTGATATCCTTGAATATGATCCCCTCTTTAGGAAAACCGGGCACATCCCTTATGTAGGATTTCAGTTCCGTTATCATCTCTTTGCGGCCTCCTCTCTTCTTGCGGTGATCTCCTTTTCCTGCTGCATTATCACTTCCCGCATCTTCTTCATCGCTGCGTTCTCTATCTGGCGGACCCTCTCACGCGTGATACCAAAATATTTTGCGGTATCCCTCAGGGTCTTAGGCACACCGTCCTTAAGCCCGAACCTCAATACCAGTATCCGTTTCTCTCTCTTCGACATCTTATCTAGCAGGTCCTTGATCCTCTCCTGCATAAGAAAGTTGGACAGGCCGTCCACGGCGGAGACGATGCTCTCGTCCTCTATGAGATCGAGGAACTCCGTTGAGCTGTCCTCCCCTATGGGCGTGTTGAGGCTCGATATCCCGGTCGCCATCTTGCTCAACTGCCTGGCGCGCTTCATCGGGAGCCGCATCTTTTTCGCTATCTCACTCACCTTGGGCTTGCGCTTGAAAGTCACCGTCAGCTGGTCCGTCGCCTTTTTGAACCTCATCAGAAGTTCGATTATGTAAACCGGCATCCTGACGGTCTTCCCCTGGTTTGCGATCGCCCTGGATATGTACTGGCGTATCCACCATGCCGCGTAAGTGGAGAACCTGTAACCTTTCTTGGGGTTGAACTTCTCGACGGCCTTCATCAGACCGAGGTTGCCCTCTTCTATCAGGTCGAGCATCGAGACGCCGAGGTTCGAATACTTCTTGGCGATGTTGATGACGAGGCGGAGGTTCGATTGGATCATCTTCGCGCGCGCCGCCTTATCGCCTTTCTTTATGCGATTGGCGAGGTCTATCTCCTCCTCGGGCGTGAGGAGCGGGAGCTTCTTGATGTCTTTGAGATACAGTCTTATAGCATCCATAGTATTTAGTTTGGAGTTTGGGGTTAGGAGTTGGGAGCAAAACCCCTAACTCCCAACTCATAACTCCTAACTTATTCTACTTCTTCCCCTTCCCTTCCACCGCCGCCTGCGCCGCCGCAAGGCGCGCTATCGGCACACGGAACGGGGAGCAACTCACGTAATTCATCCCTACCCTGTGGCAGAATTTAACGCTGTCAGGGTCGCCGCCGTGTTCGCCGCAGATACCCACCTTAAGGTCCTTCCGGACCGACCGGCCGCGGTCTATGCCTATCTTTATAAGCTCGCCCACACCTTCCGTATCGATCGTCTGGAACGGGTCGGCGGGCAGTATCTTGGCATCGAGGTAGTCGGGGAGGAAACTGCCGATATCGTCGCGGCTGAACCCGAACGTCATCTGGGTCAGGTCGTTTGTGCCGTAGGAGAAGAACTCGGCCACTTCCGCCATCTTTGCGGCCTGGAGCGCCGCGCGCGGTATCTCTATCATAGTGCCGTACATGAAAGGAAGGGTTTTAAGCCCGAACTTTGCCATTACCTCCTTATGCACCCTGTCGACGATCGCCTTCTGGTGGACGAGCTCCTGGGGCGTGCATGTCACCGGTATCATGATCTCCGGGTACGCCTTCTTGCCGGCCTTTATGAGCTCTGCTGTCGCCTCCAGTATGGCGCGCACCTGCATCTCGGCTATCTCCGGATATGTGATGCCGAGGCGGACGCCGCGATGGCCTAACATGGGATTATTCTCATGGAGGTCATCCGCGCGCCTGTTCAGCTCGCCCATATCGATGCCGAGTTCTTCCGCGAGCGCCTTTAACCTGTTTTCATCGAGAGGGACGAATTCGTGCAGAGGCGGGTCGAGGAGCCGGATCGTGACCGGATACCCCTTCATCGCCTCTATCGTCGCCTTCACGTCGTTCTTGACGAACGGGAAGAGCTCTCCGAGCGCCTTGCGCCGTTCCTCTTCCGTATTTGACATGATCATCTTGCGGAGCAGGAAGAGCGGCTTATCGCTCCCTTCGCCGTAGAACATATGCTCGGTCCTGAAGAGGCCTATACCCTCGGCGCCGAATTTTACCGCCTGGGCCGCGTCTTTCGGGGTATCGGCATTGGTGCGGACTTTCAGCACCCTGAACTTATCCACAAGCTTCATCAGCTCCGTATATGCCTTATTGTTATCGAGGTCTATATCTACCAGGGCCAGCTTTCCTTTATATACCAGCCCCTTGGTGCCGTTCAGGGATAACCAGTCACCCTCTTTGACGACCTCGCCTTTCTTCGTCTCAAAAGATCTGCCGTCCTGGGCGATCTCCAGGTCCGAACATCCCACTATACAGCACCTGCCCCAGCCGCGGGCAACGAGCGCCGCGTGCGAAGTCATACCGCCCTTCAGGGTGAGGATGGCCTGCGCCTTATGCATACCGTCGACATCTTCGGGGGACGTCTCTTCCCGCACGAGTATGACCTTCTCCCCGCGCGAGGCCCACTCCACTGCATCCTCGGACGTAAATACAACGCGTCCCACCGCGCCCCCCGGACCCGCCGGCAGCCCTTTGGCTATCGCGCCGGCGCTCAACTCCGCCTTCGGATCGAGCATGGGCAGAAGCAGCTCGACCAGCTGGTTCGGCCCGACCCGCATGATAGCGGTCGCCCCGTCGATAAGCTTCTCTTTATGCATATCCACCGCCATGCGCACCGCGGCAACTCCGTTCCTCTTGCCCACACGGCACTGGAGCATGTAGAGCTTCCCCTTTTCGATGGTGAACTCTATATCCTGCATGTCGCGGTAATGCTCTTCCAGGCGCGTGCGGATAGAGTCAAGCTCCCTGTATAATTTAGGCATGATCTTTTCAAGCGTCGGGAGGGACTTGCTCTGGTCGTTTTTGGAATATTCATTGATGGGGCCGGGCGTACGTATGCCGGCGACCACGTCCTCACCCTGCGCGTTCACGAGATATTCACCGTAGAACTGCGCCTCACCGTTGCCCGGGTTACGGCTGAATGCCACACCCGTGGCCGAATCGTCTCCCATATTCCCGAATACCATCGTCTGCACGGTCACTGCCGTACCCCACTCATCCGGTATCTTCTCGATACGCCTGTACTCAAAGGCGCGCTTCCCGTTCCAGCTTGCGAAGACCGCGCCCACGCCGCCCCACAACTGCTCCTGGGCATCGTCCGGGAAAGGCCTGCCGAGGACGTCCTTGATCGTCTTCTTAAAATCGGCGACGAGCTTCTTCAGCTCCCCTGCCGTAAGCTCGGTATCGGACCTGTAGCCTCTCGCCTTCTTCACCTGTCCAAGCTTCTCATCCAGTATCTTGCGTATGCCCTTACCGTCTTTGGGTTCGATCCCGGCGGCCTTCTCCATAACGACGTCGGAATACATCATGATGAGCCGCCTGTAAGCGTCGTAGACGAACCTCTCGTTCCCCGTCGCCTTGATGAGCCCGGGTATCGTGCTCTCGGTGAGCCCGACGTTCAAAACCGTCTCCATCATGCCGGGCATCGAGCGGCGTGCCCCGGAACGGACCGAGACCAAAAGCGGGTTATTCCGGTCGCCGAACTTCTTTCCCATGATCTTCTCGACACCGGCCATGGCGGCGTCCACCTGGGACTTCAGCTCTTTGGGATATGACTTCCTGTTCCTGTAATAATAAGTGCAGACCTCTGTCGTGATGGTGAAACCCGGAGGTACGGGAAGGCGCAGTTTCGGATGCCCCGCCATCTCGGCCAGGTTGGCCCCCTTGCCCCCCAACAGGTTCTTCATCGATTCGTTGCCGTCGGCCTTGCCGCCGCCGAAGAAATATACGTACTTCACTTTTTTACCACCCATCTGTACTACGCTCCTTTCAGTTACGACTTTAATTTATCCGCCAGGTATCCTTTGACCTTCTCGACGCTCACGCGGTCCTGCTTCATCGAATCGCGGTCGCGGATCGTGACCTTCTTATCCTCAAGGCTATCCACATCTACGGTGACGCAGTACGGCGTCCCGACCTCGTCCTGTCTCCTATAAAGCCGTCCTATCGAGGCGGTATCGTCATACACCGCCTTGATATCCTGTTTCAGACCGTCGGTTATATCGTGCGCGAGTTTCACTATCTCCGGCCTGTTGCGCAGAAGCGGCAAGACCGCGGCCTTTATCGGGGCTAAACTTTTGTGGAGCTTCAGGCTAACCCGTTTCTCGCCCTTGACCTCTTCTTCGGAATACGAATCGGCCAGGAACGCGAGGACTGACCTGTCGATCCCGCCCGAGGGCTCTATCACATAGGGGGTGAACTTATCCTTCGTCTCTTCATCGAAATACTGGAGGTCCTTGCCGGAGAGGCGCATGTGCTGTTTGAGGTCGAAGTCGGTCCTGTTGGCTATCCCTTCGAGCTCGGACCAGCCGAACGGGAACTTATACTCTATATCCGTGCATGCCTTGGCGTAGTGGGCAAGCTCATCCTTTTCATGCTGCCGCTTCCTCAGGTTCTCTTCTCTTATGCCCAGGGAGACGTACCAGTTGAAACGCTCGGCCACCCACTTCCCGTACCACTCCTCGTCCGTGCCCGGCTTCACGAAAAATTCTATCTCCATCTGTTCGAACTCCCGGGAACGGAACGTAAGGTTCCCGGTAGTAACTTCGTTCCTGAACGACTTGCCTATCTGCGCTATCCCGAAAGGTATCTTGCGTCTCATGGAAGTGATGACGTTCTGGAAGTTCACGAATATTCCCTGCGCGGTTTCGGGCCTCAGATATGACAGGCTGCCCCCGTCCTCTATCGGCCCCAGGTGGGTCTTGAGCATAAGGTTGAACTGCCGCGCCTCGGTGAGCTCGCCGCCGCACTCCGGGCATTTCTTGCCGGTGACATGTTCTATCTTAAAACGCTTTTTACACCCTTTGCAGTCGACGAGCGTATCCTCAAAACTCGTGACGTGGCCCGAAGCCATCCAGACCGAAGGGTGCATGAGTATGGCCGCGTCCAACCCTTCGACATCGCCCCTCCGGTATACGTTCGAGCGCCACCATGCCTCTTTAAGATTGCGCTTCAGCTCGGCGCCGAGCGGGCCGTAGTCCCAAACGCTCCCTAACCCGCCGTATATTTCACTGGATTGGAACAGGAACCCCCGCCTCTTGCAAAGGGAACCTATCTTCTCCATTAAGTCCGGTGCTTTATTCATAAGTTTCCGCTATCCTAACACAAAGGTACTGTTAAATCAATCACTTTTTGTCCTCTTTTTTGTCGAGGGCCTCTTTCAGCAGGACGATCTCTCCGCCGAGCGCCTTTTGCTCCGCTTCGATCCTGTCCAGCCGGGCCGCGACCGTATCGAATTCCCGGGATGCGTATTCATCGGTGCTCTCCAGATAGATGCGCCCCTCTTCCCGGCGCAGCTGGCCTCCTTTAGGTACCACTATATTCACATCCCCCGCCTTCTCCACCTCCATGCCGGCAGGTATCCTTACGTCGCTCTCCGTCTTTTCGGCTGAGTACGCGGGACCGGCAATGAGTGCGGCATGGATCAAGCCGGTTAAAACAAAGAGCATCACCTTATTCATCGCGCCGTCTCCTTTACGCCCTTATCTATGGTATCGAGGAACTTGACCGTCTTGAGCCGCCTCTCTATATGATAATCCAGGAACTTCCGCAGTATCTTTTCCAGCTCCTCTCCGACCTGTGAAGAGACCTTGATCCTGTCCACCTTATCGAACGGCAAACCCTGTATATGCTCTATGAACTTTACCGTGCCCTGGAGGACCTCTGCCGCATCCTTATCCGAGCCGAGACATTTTTTGCATATCAGGCCGCCGTTACGGAAGCTGAACCGCGCCCCGTCCCCGGCCTTATCCGAACAGTTGGCGCACAGATCCAGCGTAGGCATAAGCCCCAGAAGGCTCAGGAGCTTTATCTCGAATATCCTCGTGACGCGCTTCGGGCTCGCTTCTCCGGCCAGGAGCCGCAGGCTGTTCAGTAATATGTCGAAGACGTCCCTGTGCGGATCGGAGAGGGACGTGACCGAGTCGAGAAGCTCCGCCATATACGCCGCATACGCCAGCCGTTCCAGGGATTCGCGGATAGGGCTGAAGAACTCCACGAGGTCGCATTGCGATATGGTATACAGGTCGCTCTTCTTGCGCTCATAGAAGACAAGCTCGTCGAGCGCAAATATCTCCAAACTCCCGCCGCCGTATTGCGCGTGAGGCCCGCGTACGCCGCGCACTATCCCTTTGATCTTCCCGAAATCTTTTGTGTAGAAGGTGAGGATGAGGCTCGTCTCGCGCAGGTCCTGGCGGCTTAATAGGATCGCTTCGGTCTTCTGGATGGCCATTATCAGCTTTCAACAGCTGTCAGCTTTTTTTGGCTGATAGCTATCTTAATATCTGGAACACAAAAGTAGTTAAGAGGATGCCTATGACCGCGCCCGCGAAGACCTCCGAAAACGTGTGCACCGCGTCCTTTATCCTGTGCCTGGCTATGAGGAACGCCATGAAGAACGCCAGGACTATGACGATCGAGTTATTTGTCAAAAAGGTTATTATGGTCCATATGGAGAAGGCGATCGCCGAATGGCCGGAAGGCATCCCGCCGCGCAAAGGCGTGCCCCTGTGGAATATTATCTTTCCCATTATCGATGTGCCGAATACGAGGATCAGCGCTATGAACGTAATATGCCACGGGGACTGTTTTATCCGCACCATCGCATCCTCTATCCTGAAAGGCACCCTTTTGGAAAAGAGCGAGTACCCGACTATCGCCGCATTGATCGATGTGAGCAGGACCGCCCCGGCGCTCACGTCTTTGATGATGCGGGCGATGGGATGGAATTCGCTCTTGATCATATCCACGACAAGCTCTACGCATGTATTTATCATCTCTGCCGACAGGACGAATGTTATCGTAAGACACAGGATGAGTATCTCGCCCATGCTGAAGCTGAGGTATATGCCGAGGAGGATAATGAGGACGGCCGAGAGGAAATGTATGCGCATGTTCCTCTGCGTCCTCATGACGTAGATGAAACCTTCTATCGCGTCGTTAAAACTCTCGATAAATTTTCGTTCTTGCATAGATATCTTAAGACCTTCTTCTCTTTACGGGACATCCGGGCCCGCTCCCCCGGGGTACCGTCCTCATAACCGAGGAAGTGGAGTATGCCGTGTATAACGTAAAGGACGAGCTCCTCGGCAAAACCGGTCCCGAAACGTACGGCGTTCCTTGACGCCGTGTCGGATGAGATGAATATCTCGCCGAAGAACGCGTCCGTGCCCATCCCGTCTTTTGGCAGCCTGAAACTCAGCACGTCGGTGGCCCTGTCCGCGCCTTTATACTTCCTGTTAAAAACGCGCATCGCCCCGTCGCTCAAGAATACGACCTCGAACTCCGTCTCCGGGGGTTCTTTTAATATCTCCAGTATCCTGATCACCAGCCGCCTGATAAAACGCCTGTTAAGGCCGAAAGAGCCGTTAGCATTTATTACGGTGATATGCGGAGGTGTCATGCCTTTACGTTCTCGTATGCCTTGATGATATCCTGGACGAGCTCGTGCCTGACGACATCCTCGCCCTTAAGATAGACGAATGAGATGCCTTCTATTCCTTTAAGGACGGTGCGGACCTGGCTCAACCCGGATACCTTGTGGCTGGGCAGGTCGCTCTGGGTTATATCCCCGGTTATGACGGTCTTCGAGTCAAAACCGAGACGCGTCAGGAACATCTTCATCTGCTCGGGCGTGGAATTCTGCGCCTCGTCCATGATTATGAACGAATCGTTCAAAGTCCTCCCTCTCATGTACGCAAGCGGCACCACCTCTATTATGCCGCGCTCTATAGAATCCTTGATCCTCTCCACCTCCATCATATCGTAAAGGGCGTCGTAAAGCGGCCTCAGGTAAGGCGTAACCTTGGCGGAGAGATCGCCGGGCAGGTATCCTAAACTTTCGCCCGCCTCGACCGCCGGACGCGTAAGTATGATACGGCTCACGAGCTGTTTCTTCAGGGCGTTCACGGCCATCGCCATCGCCAGATACGTCTTCCCTGTGCCGGCGGGCCCTATGCAGAATACGATATCGTTATGCCTTATCGCATCGACATACTCTTTTTGCCCTTTCGATTTCGGGGTTATGTACTGCCTTTTGGAGGAGACCTCTATCCTGTCGAGGTAGATCGAGTGGATATCGCGTGTTTCGTCTTCTTTTATGGCATGTATGGCATACAGGAGCTCGTGTTTCTTCACCAGGCCGCCGCTCCGTATCGTAAGGAGAAGCTCCTCGAAGAGGCGCGATGCCTGTTCTACGGGTGACGATCCCCCCTCCAGGTTAAGGGTCTCGCCCCTCGTCGCTATGCTGATCCCGAATTCGTTCTCTACTACCTTCAGGTTCTCGTCGTGGGTGCCGAATAGCGTCTTGGCTTCCTGCATATTATTAAGTTTGATAGACCGTTCCATGATAAAGCCGTTCCTAATTTATGAGGTCTACATCCAAAGCTATAAATTCGCGCTTCAGGTCTCCCCTGTCAGGCGCGGGCGGAGGCGTGCCCTTGAGATATCCCCTGTTGCCGGCGGCCATATTCTGGTCTACCCTGTCCATCTTCATCTTATAAGGCGCGCTTACGCGCTCGCAGCCTGTTGTTATGATGAGAAGAGAGAGCCCGAGGAACGCCACGCATACAACTCGCATAAAACCTCCTTTACTTCTTTATACGGATACCCAATTCGTTCAACTGTTTCTCATCGACCGGCGAAGGGGCGCTCGTCATCGGGCAGAACGCCTTCTGCGTCTTGGGAAAGGCGATCACATCCCTGATCGAATCGCAGCCCAGGAATAGCGTAAGGAGTCGGTCCAGGCCGAATGCTACGCCGCCGTGAGGGGGCGCGCCGTACTTGAACGCTTCAAGGAGAAACCCGAAACGCGCCTGTGCATCCTCTTTTTTGAAACCGATTATCCCGAATATCTTCTCCTGCAGGGCCGTGTCGTGTATCCTGATGCTGCCCGACCCTATCTCGGTGCCGTTTATGACGAGGTCATAAGACCGGGACCTCACCCTGTCGAGGCCGTCCTTACTGTCCAGAAGGGCGATGTCATCCCGGTGTACCGATGTGAACGGATGGTGTTCCGACTCCCACCTCTTCTCTTCGGCGTTGTATTTGAACAGCGGGAAATCGGTCACCCAGAGAAAATCGAACCTCTTTTCGTCTATCAGGTTGAGCCGTTTGCCCATAAGTTTCCGGAGCGCCGCCATAGAATCGTACGCGACCTTTTCGCCGTCCGCCACTATGAATATCATGTCACCCTCTCCGGCACCGAGCGCATCCTTTATCGAGCCCAGCTCTGCGGCAGAGAAGAATTTATCTATCTGGGATACGGGCTTACCGCCCTCTATCCTGAAATTGGCCAGCCCCTTCGCGCCGTATCCTTTCACGAATTCTATGAGCTCATCGACCTGGCCGCGCGAATACTGCCCGCACCCGGGTGCGGCGAGCGCTATGACCTTCCCCTTTTTGGCGACCACATCTTTGAATATCTTGAACTGGCAATCCTTCACTATGCCGGTTATCTCTTTCAGCTCCATGCCGAACCGCGTATCCGGCTTGTCGCACCCGTACCTCGACATCGCTTCGCCGTATTTGAGCCGCGGGAAGGGTGTCTTCAGGTCCACGCCTATCGTCTCCCTGAATAACTTCTTCATGAGCCCTTCGGATATATCAAATATATCCTCTTCCGTGACGAATGACATCTCTATGTCGAACTGGGTGAACTCCGGCTGTCTGTCGGCACGCAGGTCCTCGTCCCTGAAGCATTTCGCTATCTGGAAGTACCTGTCCAGCGACGAGACCATCAGTATCTGCTTGAAGAGCTGGGGCGATTGAGGGAGCGCGTAAAACATGCCCGGGTTGAGGCGCGAAGGGACCAGATAATCGCGCGCGCCTTCCGGCGTCGATTTGGTCAGTACAGGCGTCTCGACCTCCACGAACCTGCGCTCATCAAAATAGTCGCGCGCCAGCTTGCAGACCTTGTGCCTGAGGCGTAAACTCTTCTGCATCATGGGACGCCTTATGTCGAGGTATCTGTACTTCAGGCGGATCTCCTCCGCTATCGCGCTGTCATCGGCTATCTCGAACGGCGGGGTGAGGGCCTTATTGAATATCTCTACGGAGGCGGCGCGGAGTTCCACTTTTCCCGTGGGGAGTTTCTCGTTCTCGGTGCCCTTAGGGCGCTCTTCCACTATGCCTTCGACCTTCACCACAAATTCGGAGCGCAGGGATTCGCCTCTCTTATGTATGTCCGTATCCGACTTCGTATCGAAGACGACCTGCGTCACGCCGAACCCGTCCCTCAGGTCTATGAATATGAGGTTTCCGTGGTCACGGCGCGACCACACCCATCCGCATAACGTCGCCCTCTTCCCTATCTCCTTCTCGGTCAGCTCCCCGCACGTGTGCGTCCTTAACATATCCGCTTCCTCACTTCTTCTATGATATGATCTGTATCAACGGGCACCTGATCATCTTTTTTTGCCATATCTTTGATCAATACCTTATTCTGCCTCAACTCATCATCCCCGATGATAAGGACGAACCTCACTCCCAGCGCGTCCGCTGTTCTCATTTGAGATTTTAAAGACTTGCCCTCATAATCCATCTCGCATGATATGCCGGCGTCTCTCAATACGTTCGCTATAACAAATGCTTTTGAATAAGGGGACTCTCCGATGGTGGCCACAAAAACATCCGCTCCATGTTTCTTTAAGTCGCCGCCTGTTTTACGCCCCCATGCCAGGATCATCCTGTCCAGACCAAGCGCAAAACCACACGCACCCAGGGCAGGTCCTCCCATATCGCTTATAAGATTATCATATCTCCCACCTGCGCCTATCGCATCCTGCGCACCGAGATCTCTTTGAGTTATCTCGAACACGGTCCTGGTGTAGTAGTCCAATCCTCTTACAATATGATTATCCACATCATAAGGTATTTTTAACGAATCCAAAAACCCGAGCACCTTATTAAAATGGTCCTTGCAGTCGCCGCACAAGAATTCCGCTTTTTTAAAGCTTCCTTTTACGATCGCCCTGCAATTTTCGTTTTTACAATCGAGCACTCTTAAAGGATTGGTCTTCAGCCGCCGTTTGCAATCTTCGCACAAGATCTCTGCTGTCCCTTTATCCGAAAAGGTTTTCTTCAAAATCTTTTTCAGTTCTTCCTTATCTTTACTACAACCCAGATTATTTATTTTCAGCTGACAACCTTTTATGTCGGAATCTTCCAATATCCTCATGGCAATTTTTATGACTTCCGCATCTACGGCAGGGCTGGTTGATCCTATGGCCTCTAATCCTATCTGATAGAACTGTCTCATACGACCCGCTTGCGGACGTTCCGCCCTGAACATGGGGCCTATATAATACAATTTTTGAAATGGATCGGTTTTATAAAGATTATTTTCCAGGTATGCTCTCACTATCGGGGCCGTTCCTTCCGGCCTCAACGAGATATTCCTCCCGCCACGGTCTTCAAATGAGAACATCTCCTTATTGACTATATCAGTATCCTCCCCAACGCTCTTGATGAAAAGGGCCGTCTCTTCCATCACCGGTGTACGTATCTCTCTGTATCCGCATTTTTTAAATATATTGCGAGAGATATCTTCTATCCGCTGCCATCCGGACGATTCATCCGGCAGTATATCCCTCGTACCCCTTATCGTCTTGTATTTCATCTTTCTATCCCCTATCCCCTATACCCTAACTCTCTATCTCTTAGCTAATACCCTATACCCCAACTCCCTATTTCTCAGCTAATACCCCATACCCCGCCACTCACTTCGCCTTCTTCTTCATCACCATCCCCGCCTTGAACGTGACGACCTTCCGCTCCGGTATGGGCACTTCCTGGCCGGTCTTCGGGTTACGACCGATCCGCGGCTTCCTCGTCTTCACCTTGAAGACCCCGAAGTTCCTCAACTCCACCGTCTCGCCCTTTGCGAGCGAATTGGTGATATGGTCAAGCGTCTTCTGGACGACCTTCTTTACATCTATCTGTTTCAGGTCCGTCTCTTCCGATATCTTCAATACTATCTCTTTCTTGGTCATTCTCCCTCCCCTTTCACGTTGATCTTCCCGCAAATATCCGTTTGAAAAATGCGCCCACAGGATTGAATTCTTCGATACGCCGTTTCTTATCTTTGAGCCGTTCCAGTATGTTATTCAGGAATATATATGAATCCCGCCAGTCCTCTTCGACCTTCTTCAGGTGTTTTTCCGACATGAAGAGGATATTCTCAAGCGCCAGTATCTCATTCACAGGGTCGGTCAACCGCCCGTGCGGCATGTACTTGAACTCCAGGCCATTCTTCATCGTCGCATACTTATCCCTGAGGATGCGCTTTGTATCAAGGAATTTGTATTCGTCGTCTTTAGTGATCGTCCCTTTGGATATGGTGCCATCATATATGGAGTGCAGTTTGGCCCACAGCTCCAGGAAGCTCTTCACCGATTTTATATCGGCCTCTGTCTTTTTATCTATCATAACATTCTGTTTTGCAATGAGTTATGGTAGCATTCTTATGCTAGCTTGTCAAGGTGTTAACTCACTACGTCCTGAAGCTCACGACATCCCGCCCGAATATCTTCTCTATGTCCTTGACGAGCCCTTCGTGCGGCTCGACGGTCAGCATCTTCCCTACCGAGAGGAGCGTCTTCTTCCCGTCAGGCTTCCTGAATGACAGGTAAACGGGTATGACCCCGGGATACCTGGATAGCACCTTCTTAAGGTTATCGAGCGAATGCTTCTCCAGGCCGGCCGTAACGAGCTCTATGAGAAGCGCCTTGGTGTACTTCGCCTTCACCGACTCCAGCGTCGATATCTCGCTGGCGATCAACTTCGGCTCCTCTTCCCTCATATTCAGGCGGCCTTTCATGAAGACCATACCGTCCTGCTTTACAAGGTTCCCCCATTTTGCGAAAGTGCTGGGGAAGACGAGGACCTCTACGGTACCGCTCAGGTCCTCAAGCGTTACGATCGCCATCTTCTCGTTCGTCTTCCTCGTAACGGTGAACTTGACCTTGCTTATTATACCGCCCAGCAGGATCTCATCGCCGTCCCTCTGCGTCTCGAGAGAGGTGATCTCGCACGTGGAGTATGTGTTGAGCAGTTTTTCGAACCGCGCGAGCGGATGTTTTGTGATGTAAAATCCCAGGAGCTCCTTCTCATATGCCAGGAGCTGGTTCTCGGGCCACTCCTGTATGTTCGGGATGTCCTGAAAGGTCTTTTTGAAATTCTCCTCATCCTGGAACTTATCAAAAAAGGAGAGCTGCCCGTTCATCTTGTCTTTATGGATATTGCCCGCCGCCTCCAGCGCCTTGTCTATGATCGCGGCGAGCTGCGACCTGAAGAGACCGAGCGAATCCATGGCCCCGCATTTTATTAGACTCTCTATCACCTTCCTGTTGACAAGACGCGGGTCGACCCTTTCGGTGAAGTCGTATATCGATTTGAAGCGCCCGTCTTTCTGGCGCATGGTGATTATCGAATCTATCGCCCCCTGGCCGACATTCTTCACCGCCACGAGCCCGAACCGTATCGATTCGCCGATGACGGTAAAGTTGGCAAAGCTCTCGTTTATATCGGGCGGCAGGATCTTTATCCCCATCCTGACCGCCTCGTTGATATAGGCCGCTATCTTGTCGAGGTTATCTTTTTCGCTTGTGAGAAGGGCTGTCATGAATTCGACCGGATAGTTGGCCTTAAGGTAAGCCGTGCGGTAGCTTATCATGGCGTAGGCGGCGGAATGGGATTTATTGAAGCCGTATCCCGCGAAATACTCTATCTGGTTAAAGATACGATCGGCCGTCTTGCGGTCGATATCATTGTTGAGGCACCCGTCTACGAAGTGCTGGCGCACCTGGGCCATGACCTCGGGCGTCTTCTTCGCCATCGCGCGGCGCAGGTTATCGGCCTGGGCCAGCGAGAAACCGGCGAGCGTCGAGGCGATCCGCATGACCTGTTCCTGGAAGACGATGATCCCGTAGGTCTCCTTCAGTATCGGCTCGAGCAGTTCGTGGTCATATCTTATCTTGACCTCGCCGTGTTTACGTTTCATGAAGTCGTCCAGCATGCCCGAGCCTATGGGGCCCGGCCTGAATAAGGCCAGGAGAGAGACGATATCCTCGAACCGCTCCGGCTTCAGCTTCTTCAGGAGGTCCCTCATCCCGGAACTCTCAAGCTGGAAGATACCGCTCGATTCCGCATTGGCCAGGAGTTTATATGTCTTCCTGTCGTCAAGCGGTATCTTCTCTATGACAACGTCCGAGCCTTTCGTGCGCTTCACTATCTTCACCGTTTCGCTTACTACCGTGAGAGTCCTCAGGCCCAGGAAGTCCATCTTCAGGAGCCCGATCTTCTCCAGCGACGTCATCGGGTAACCGGTGGTGATCTGCTGGTCCTGCACCTTATATAACGGGGCGTAGTTGACCAGCGGTTTTTCGCTTATGACGACCCCGGCGGCATGGGTCGAGGCATGACGCGTCAGGCCTTCGAGGGTGAGCGATGTGTCTATCAGGCGGGTGATGTTCGGGTCGGACCTGTAAAGCGTCATCAGCTCGGGTTCCTGCTCGAGGGCATGGTGGAGCGTCATATTGAGATCGTTGGGCACGAGCTTCGCTATCTTGTCTACGTCGCCGTAGGCCATGCCGTATGCCCGGCCCACATCCCTTATTACCGCCTTCGCCAGCATAGTCCCGAAGGTGATGATCTGCGCGACGTTATCTTTGGAGTATTTTTTGACGACGTAATCTATGACCTCGCCCCGCCGCTCATAACAGAAGTCGATATCTATATCGGGTAGGCTCACCCTCTCCGGGTTCAGGAACCTCTCGAAGAGGAGGTCATACTTCAGGGGGTCTATGTCGGTGATCCCGAGCGAATAGCTCACGACGCTCCCCGCGGCGCTGCCCCGCCCGGGGCCCACGGGTATGCCTATCTCCTTCGCGTGGTGGACGAAGTCCCAGGCGATCAGGAAGTAGCTCGTATAGCCGGAGTTCTCTATGATCTCCAGTTCATGCCGTACGCGTTCCATGACCGTCTTGTCCGGGGTTTCGCCGTATCTCGTCTTCAGGCCGTCATATACGAGTTCGTGCAGGTATCCCTCATTGGTCTTCCCCTCGGGGGAATGGTAATGAGGGAGGTGGGCCGTCTTAAAGTCGAGCTCCAGGTTACACTTCTCCGCGATGGCGATGGTGTTCTTCAGGGCCTCCGGGGCGATAGAGCCGAATGAGCGGGCCATCTCTTCTTTCGATTTGAAATAGAACTCCTCTGTCTGGAGGCGCATCCTGTTAGGGTCTTCCATCGTCGTCTGCGTCTGTATGCAGAGGAGCACCTCGTGGCTCTTCGCGTGCTCCTTTTCGAGGTAATGGATATCGTTGGTGGCGACAAGCCCCAGCCCCATATCTTTGGAAAGCTTTATGAGCTCTTCGTTCACCGTCCCCTGTTCCGGGATGAGGTTATCCTGTATCTCAAGGTAGAAGTTCTCTTTACCGAAGATGCTCTTATACTCGTCTATGACCTTCTTCGCCTGAGGAAGCTGGTTCGTGGATATGAGGTGCGGTATCTCGCCTTTTAAACAGGCGGAGAGGCATATCAGACCGTCCTTGTGTTTCGCAAGTATCTCTTTGTCGATACGCGGCCTGTAATAGAACCCCTCGAGAAATCCGGCCGAGACGAGTTTCATCAGGTTCCTGTAGCCGGTCTCGTTCTTTGCCAGGAGCACCAGGTGGAAAGACGCCTCCTGGATCCCGTGGCTCGACTTCTCGAACCTGGAATCCGGCGCTATGTAGACCTCGCTCCCTATGATCGGCTTTATGCCGTGTTTGATCGCCAGGTCATAGAACTCGATCGCCCCGAACATGTTGCCGTGGTCGGTAACGGCGCATGCGGGCATCCGGCAATCTTTTATCTTCTGGATCAGGCGCTCAAGGAGGCAGGCGCCGTCAAGGAGGCTATACTGAGTATGGACGTGGAGATGGACAAAGTCGGAGTGTGTCATTTATATAAGCTCAAAAACGAGAGAAATCACAAGTCACAGATATCGGGTCACAACGTCACCACGTCACAAGGTCACACGTAAAAGCATACACTGGTGACGTGGTGTCTTGGTGACCTGGTGACCTATTATTATTTTCCCATCCCTACCCGCTGGGCGACCTGGAAGACCTTGCCCTCGGTCTGGATCGACGGCGCTATTATTATCTCAGTCCTGTGCATCTCTTTCATGTTGCGTGCGCCGAGATTTCCCATAGATGTCTGGAGCGCGCCCATAAGGTTCTGTGAACCGTCGTCGACCTTTGCCGGGCCGTACAGGATCTCCTCCAGGCTCCCGGTGACGCCTACCCTTATGCGCGTCCCTCTCGGAAGGTTCGCATGCGGAGTGGCCATCCCCCAGTGGAATCCCCTTCCCGGGGCCTCTTTGGACCTGGCGAACGCCGAACCTACCATAACGGCGTCGGCGCCGCAGGCGAACGCCTTGCATATCTCGCCGCCTATCGACATCCCGCCGTCGGTGATGATAGGGACATACCGTTTTGTCTTCTTATAATAAGTATTCCTCGCCGCCGCGCAATCTACCGTTGCCGTGACCTGCGGGACCCCTATACCGAGGACACCCCGCGTGGTGCATGCCGCCCCCGGACCTATGCCGACCAGGAGGCCGCTCGCGCCGGTATCCATAAGGGCAAGGGCAACTTCATACGTTACGCAGTTACCTATAATGACCGGCACTTTCATCTTTTTACAGAACTTGTAGAAATCGAGAGCCCTGTACGCCTTCGACAGGTGTTTCACGGTCGTGACCGTAGATTGCACTATGAATATATCTACGCCTGCCTCCTCCGCTATCTCGCCGAACCTCTCCGCGCGCTGCGGTATGGCGCTCACTATCGCCGGGACCTTTGCCTTCTTTATCTCTTCTATCCGCTTTGAGATGAGATACTCTTTTATCGGCTCCTTGTATATATCCTGCACCAGCTTCGTCGCCTCATCCGGCGTCGCGCTCGCTATCCTGTCAAGGACTTCACCCGCATTTTCGTAACGTGTCTGTATGCCCTCCAGGTTGAGCACCGCCAGCCCGCCGAGCTTTCCCATGGCGATGGCGAATTTGACGTCTACTACCCCGTCCATGGCGGCGGCCAGTATAGGCACTTTATACTTCTTACCGTCCACCTCCCACGAGGTATCGACCTCTTCCGGATTTATGGTCACCTCTCCCGGGACGAGCGCGATCTCGTCAAACCCGTAGCATCTCCTGACCTTGCGGTCTACGCCGATATAAAATTGAGCCATTGTGGGTCTCCATGTTTTAGTATTGCATATCGTGAAAAAGATTGTTCACATATAATATATAATTACCGTATATTTGTCAATTGAAAACAAACTGGGACTCCGGTATCTCCGAAGTCCCAGTTCATCTTTTACTCCAAACTCCTAACTCCCGACTCTCTTAATACATCCCGCCCCCGGGAGGCATGCCGCCCGGCATCGCGGGGGCCTTCTCCTCTTCGGGTATGTCCGTAACTATCGTCTCGGTGGTGATCATCAGGGCCGCTATGCTGGCCGCGTTCTGAAGCGCGGTCCGCGTGACTTTCTTAGGATCTATCACGCCGGCCTGGATCATGTCGCCGTATTTATCGTTGTCGGCGTCATACCCTTCGTTCGTCTTCATATCTTTGACCTTCTGGACGACTACGGAACCTTCAAGACCCGCGTTATTCGCTATGGTCCTGATCGGCGCCTCGAGCGCCCTCTTCACTATCTCTATCCCTATCTGCTCGTCACCCGAGAGTTTCAGTTTATCGAGCGAATCTACGCAGCGCAGCAGCGCCACACCGCCGCCGGGTACTATCCCTTCCTCTACCGCCGCTCTCGTGGCGTGCAGGGCGTCCTCGACGCGTGCCTTCTTCTCTTTCATCTCGGTCTCGGTCGCCGCGCCTACGTTGATCACCGCCACGCCGCCGGCGAGCTTCGCCAGCCTTTCCTGCAGTTTCTCTTTGTCGTAGTCGGAATCGGTGCCTTCGATCTGCTTCTTTATCTGGCCTATCCTCGCCTGTATATCCGAGGTCTTGCCGGCGCCTTCCACTATAGTGGTATTGTCCTTGTCTATCCTTACCCTCTTTGCGCGCCCCAGGTCTTCCACCTTCACGTTCTCAAGCTTTATACCCAGGTCTTCCGTGATCGCCTTGCCGCCCGTAAGGATGGCTATATCTTCGAGCATCGCCTTGCGCCTGTCGCCGTATCCCGGCGCTTTTACCGCGGCGCATGAGAGGGTGCCCCTGATCTTGTTTACGACCAGGGTCGCCAGGACCTCGCCTTCGGTCTCTTCCGATATGATCATGAGCGGCTTCCCTGCCCTTGCCACCTTCTCAAGAAGCGGCAGTATATCCTTCATGCTCGATATCTTCTTTTCGTGTATGAGTATGAACGGGTCTTCGAGCGAGCATTCCATCTTCTCGGCATCGGTCACGAAATACGGCGAGAGATATCCCTGGTCGAATTCCATGCCCTCCACCAGCTCAAGCTCCGTCTTGGAGGCCTTGCCCTCTTCCACCGTGATGACGCCGTCTTTTCCGACTTTCGTCATCGCGTCCGCGATAAGGTCGCCTATCTCGTGGTCATTATTCGCCGCGATCGACGCGACCTGGGAGACCTCTTTCTTGTCCTTGGAGTTGATCGGCTTCGAAAGCTTCTTCAGCTCTTCGATGACCCTCTCCACAGCCTTCTCTATACCGCGCTTCAGGGCCATCGGGTTGGCCCCGGCGGTCACGTTCTTCATACCCTCTTTGAAGATCGCCTCCGCGAGGATCGTAGCGGTTGTGGTGCCGTCGCCGGCGTTATCGGACGTCTTTGATGCCACTTCCTTAACGAGCTCCGCGCCCATATTCTCATACGGGTCTTTCAACTCTATCTCCTTTGCCACCGTCACACCGTCTTTGGTGATGGTCGGCGCGCCGAACTTCTTGTCGAGGACGACGTTCCTTCCCTTAGGGCCCAGCGTCACCTTTACTGCGGCGGCGAGCTGCTCAACGCCCTTGAGGATGGCCCTTCTCGCCTCCTCGCTGTACAATAGTTGCTTTGCCATATCTTTCAGCCTCCTATAAATTTTGCTTTACTTCACTATCCCCAGGATATCCTCTTCCTTCAAAATGAGATACTCGGTACCGTCTACCGTGATCTCGGCCCCGCTGTATTTTCCGAATAATATCTTGTCACCGACCTTGACTTCCGGCGGGATCGTCTTTCCTTCATCGGAGACCTTGCCTTTGCCCACCGCTACCACCTTCGCTTCCTGCGGCTTCTCTTTCGCCGTGTCGGGAAGCACTATGCCCCCCTTCGTCACCTCTTTAGCTTCCAGGACCTCTACTATGATCCTGTCCGCCAATGGCTGGATCTTCATACCCATACCTCCCTTCGATTTTTCGGGTTTTCTCTTTCAATTAGCACTCAATCCCAATGAGTGCTAACAAGACGTATTATACGAAATCGTGGAAAATTGTCAAGAAAAAATTGAGAAAAATTTTTACGGGTGGCGCGTGGCGATGAGGTAAAGGCCCTTGAGGGTGAGGTCGTCGTCGACGACCCGGATGGACTTTGTGTAGCGCCTGATCAGTTTTGCGTTGCCGCCGGTAGCGATGACTTTCGTATCCCTGCCGAGCTTTCTGCGGTAACTCGATACAAGGCCGTCGCACATAGCGCCGTAACCGAATAGTATCCCCCCGCGCATGCTCGACTTCGTATCCTTCCCTACGATAGAGACGGCCCTCTTCAACTCGACCCTGGGCAGAAGCGCCGTCCTCTCATAAAGCGATGATAGCCCCATATCTATCCCGGGGAGTATAAGCCCTCCAAGATAAGCGCCGCTCCTTGAAACGATGTCGAACGTTATGGCGGTGCCGAAATCTATCACGACTGCCGGCGCTCCGTAAAGTTCCCCGGCGGCGTATGCGTTCACAAGGCGGTCCTGGCCGACCTCGCCCCTATTCCTGTATAGATTTTTTACCGGGACCGTCACATCCTTTCCTGTAACCGATATCCTGCACCTCGCGACCCTGCGCAACCGGCCCAGGACGAGCGAAAGCGCGCTCGGGACGACGCTCGATATGACTATCTCCCCGACGTCTTCCATGTCCAACCCGGCCCTCTTGATAAGCCTTCCTATGCCTCCGGCATAATTGAGACGGTCAGCCGTGGGCAGCTTTATCTTCCCGGCGATATGTCCGTTCCTGAAGATGCCCGCAGTGATATTGGTGTTGCCGATGTCGATCGTTAGAACAACTCGCATAAACTCCTAGTGGTCACCAGGTCACCAAGACACCACGTCACCAGTGAATGCTTTTACGTGTGACCTTGTGACATGGTGACGTGGTGACTTTTATCTCACCATCTCCACATCCCCTGACGAAACCTTCTCAAGGATTCCGGAATCGAGACGCACCACCAGCGACCCATCGCTATCCAGGTCGTGCGCCGTCCCGTCAAATGTCCTGTTATGCAATACCACCCTTATCCTGGAACCCAGCATCGAAGATAGGGCCTTCCATTCCTCTATAATAGGGCCAAAACCTTTCGTGCGCAACAAATAATAGTGGGAATCGAGCGTCTCCAGCATATTACGCGTAAGCTCAACCCGGGATACGGCAACGTCACGGCCTGCGGCGCGCATCTCCTCGCGTATCGAGGACGCGCCTCTGGGCAGGGCCTTTGCCGCGGTATTTACATTGACCCCTATGCCCACCACTACAAAGCTTATATTATCCTGTTCCGCCTTCATCTCTGTAAGTATACCGCACACCTTCTTATTGTGAATGAGGATATCGTTCGGCCATTTTATAGACGCCTCCAGCCCGGATACTTTACGAATAGAGGTCGCTAATGAGACGGCCGCCAGGAGCGTTATCCTGGGTATGCCTTCCGGCGGCATATCGGGCCTCAATACGCATGACAGGTATATACCCCCCTTCGGAGGCGATGTCCAGTGCCGGCCGTGCCTCCCCTTCCCTTTCATCTGTTCTTCGGCTATTACCACGAGGCCGTCGCGGCAGTTATTTTCCGCCATTTCGTATGCGGCATCGTTCGTCGAATCAAGTTTCTTGTACGATATTATATCCCTGCCCAGCGTCCTCGTCTTCATATTCCACTGTATCTCGGAAGGTATGAGCCGGTCCGGCGCATGTACGAGACGATAGCCGAGGTGAGGCGATGCCTCGATCTCATACCCCTCCTCCCTCAGCTTCTCTATATGCTTCCAGATGGCCGCCCTTGAGACATCCGCAAGCTTGCAGATCTCTTCCCCCGACACATATCCTTCGCGCCTGGTCCTCAATATCTTCAGTATCGTCTCATCGATCATGTTCAGCTTTCAGCTATCAGTCTTCAGCTTTCAGCAGCTGTCAGCTTTTTTGCTGATAGCTGACAGCTGAAAGCTGATAGCCCCATTAAGAATTTGTCTTTTTTCTGATCTTTTCTTTTAACTCCGCGATCTCGTCCCTCAACACAGCGGCGCGCTCAAACTGCAGATTCCTTGCCGCCACCTCCATATCGTGCTGCAGCTCCGAGATGAGCGTAGTTATATCATATTGATCGTCCGTCTCCTCTACTGCGCCGCTCACTATCTCGCGCGCCTTTCTGTACGACTCTATCCCTTCCCGTATCGCCTTTTCTATGGACCGCGGGGTTATCTTATTATCCTCGTTGAATTTTGTCTGCACCTTACGGCGCCTCGTCGTCTCATCTATCGCCTTCTTCATCGACCTGGTCACCGTATCTGCATACATGAGGACTTTCCCGTTGACGTTCCTGGCGGCCCTCCCGGCCACCTGTATCAGGCTCGTCTCGCTCCTCAGGAACCCTTCCTTATCGGCATCGAGTATGGCGACGAGCGAGACCTCTGGGAGGTCCAACCCTTCGCGCAGAAGGTTTATGCCCACAAGACAGTCAAATTTCTTTAGACGCAGGTCCCTCAATATCTCTACCCGTCCTATGGCGTCTATCTCGGAGTGGAGATACTTTACCTTGAGCCCCATCTCCTGGAGGTACCTGGCGAGGTCCTCTGCCAACCGCTTTGTGAGGGTCGTGACGAGCACCCTCTCCTTCCTATGGGCACGCTCCCTTATCTCCTTTATCAGGTCGTCTATCTGGTTCGAGGTGGGCCTCACCTCTATGGGAGGGTCCACGAGCCCTGTCGGCCGTATGACCTGCTCTATGATATTCTTCCCGCTCTTCCCTGCCTCATAATCGGAAGGGGTAGCCGATACGAATATTACATTACCCACCAGGTTCTCGAATTCATCGAATTTGAGGGGCCTGTTGTCAAGCGCGGACGGAAGACGGAACCCGAAATCGACCAGCGTCTCCTTCCTTGCCCTGTCGCCGTTATACATACCCCTTATCTGCGGCACCGTTACATGCGATTCATCTATGATGGTCAGGAACCCTTTGGGGAAATAGTCGATCAGGCACCAGGGCCTCGACCCGGCCGGGCGGGCTGACATGTGGCGCGAATAATTCTCGATCCCGTTGCAATACCCTATCTCCCTCATCATCTCTATGTCATATCGCGTCCTGGACCCGAGACGCTGCGCCTCAACCAGCTTATTCTCCCTTTTAAGTTCTTCGAGACGGCCGGACAGCTCCTCCTCGATCGACTTTATGGCCGCTTCGATCCTGGCCGGGGTCGTGACAAAATGTTTGGCCGGATATATGCCGACCTTTTTTATCATTGATATCACATCGCCCTTCAGCGGGTCTATCTCGTAGATATGCTCTACCCTGTCGCCGAACTGCTCCACACGGTAGGCAGTCTTCGTGTAAGCAGGATATATCTCCACCGTATCGCCGCGGACCCTGAACGTCGAGCGCTTGAAGTCATAATCGTTCCGGGTGTAATGTATGGAGACGAGTTTTTTAAGCAGATCATCCCGGGAGATCTCCTGCCCCTCCTCAAGTACGGCCAGCATCTCGCCGTATTCCTCCGGGGACCCAAGGCCGTATATGCATGAGACGCTGGCCACTATGATGCAATCCTCGCGCGACATGAGCGAGCTGGTAGCCGAGAGGCGCAGGCGGTCTATGTCCTCGTTTATGGAGGCATCCTTTTCTATGTAGATATCCGTTTGCGGGATATACGCTTCCGGCTGGTAATAATCGTAATAACTCACAAAGTATTCGACTGCGTTATGGGGAAAGAATTCTTTGAATTCGCTGTAAAGCTGCGCGGCGAGGGTCTTGTTGTGGGAGATGACGAGCACAGGTTTCCCGATATTCACTATGACGTTTGCCATAGTGAACGTCTTGCCCGAGCCGGTGACCCCGAGGAGAGTCTGGAACGGATATCCTCTCTCAAGGCCTTCCGTCAACCGTTTTATGGCATCCGGCTGGTCGCCCTTCGGTTCGAAATCGCTTATGAGTTTAAATTGGGACATTATTAGCTTTCAGTCTTCAGCTTTCAGCAGCTTTCAGCTTATCTACCAGCAGGTATGCTTCTTTAGCTGACAGCTGAAAGCTGATAGCTGATAGCTCTATTATATTATTTCCAACGACATATCTATCGAATCCACGGAGCTCGTGAGCGAGCCGACGGATATGATATCGACCCTCGTCTTTACGTATTCCTCAAGATTATCGAGAGTGATGCCTCCGGAGGCCTCCAGGAGAGGCCGGGTTTTCGAGATGCGCCTTATTTCGACGCATGCCTTTATCTCGCGCGGGCTCATATTATCGAGCATGACGATCTCCGGCTTGCCTGCCAGCGCATCGCTGAACTCTTCCGGGGTCGTCACCTCTATCTCGATCACCGTCCCCTTCTGGCTCTTCTTCCTCGCCGTCTCGACAAGGTCTCTTAATTCTATTCTTTTCCTCCCAACTCCCGGCTCCAAACCCCTGACTTTTATGTGATTATCCTTCACCAGCACCTGGTCGTAAAGCCCCATGCGGTGGTTGGAACCGCCGCCCATCGAGACGGCATATTTTTCCAGGTACCTCAGGATAGGCAGGGTCTTGCGCGTATCCATGATCTTTACTCCGTACGGCCTTGCTATCTCGACAAACCTCTTCGTCTTCGTAGCTATGCCGCTTAAGAAAGAGATAAAATTAAGCATGGTGCGCTCGGCCTTCAATATGGAGGCGGCATGGCCTTCGATGAAAGCGAGCTCCTTGCCTGCGCCGACGAAACTTGCGTCTTTACAATTGGGCTTGAACCTTACACTGTAATCCACGGCCCCCATGGTCCATTCCGCTATCTGGAGCCCGCAGGCCACGCATTCCTCTTTTGTGATCATGACGGCCTTGGAACTATGGAATTTGCCTATAAGCGCGTCTGTCGTGATGTCGCCTTTACCGATATCCTCTTTCAGCGCCGCCCTGATAATAGGCAGCGCCCTATCTTTATCTAACTGCATACTCAACCTCGCGCGGGACGGGTTTCCCCTCCACCGCTTCGATGAACCGCTCTTTGAATATCTCCTTATCGAACCGCTTCGCGTTCTCTACTATATCACGGTGCGACAGGCGCATGGTATCCAGCTTCCTTATGGCTTCGATCAGGAACCCCGGCGTCTTACCTTCGAAGAATACCCCGGTCACTCCATCAACGACCGTATCCAGCGCGCCTCCTTTTTTATAAGCTATCACGGGGCAACCTGCGGCTTGAGCCTCGACGGCGACTATGCCGAAGTCCTCCTTCTGGGGATAGACAAGCGCCCTGGCCCTTGAGTAATAATCTTTGAGGGATTCTGCCGGCTGCCAGTCGAGGAACTTTATATTTCTCCCGGCCATCTTCTTAAGGCGTCCCCTGCACGGGCCGTTGCCGATGATGACCAGGGGCCTCTCGATCGCGTTGAAAGCCCGTATCGCAAGCTCGGTCCTCTTGTACGGCACCAGCTCCCCGACGATAAGGTAAAAATTTTCCCTCTTCGGCGGTGATTCGTTCAGGAAGTATCCCGTGTCGACCGGCGGGAATACGACTTCGGAATCCTTATTATAACACCGTTTCACCCTGCCCCTGACATGGTTTGAAATAGCCAGGAATATATCCGGATTGGCCGCGGTGCGGACATCCCATCTCTTCAGATAGCGCACGAGCGGCCGTGCCATCTTCCTGAAACGGCCGAAGTATTCATCCTCGTAGACCCATATGTACCTCATGGGGGTAAGGCAGTAGGAGATATGCCTGGCCCCCTTCCCGGCTTTTGCGCCCTTGGCAACGCAGTGGTGGACGCTTATGACGAGATCGTAACCGCGCAGGTCGAAACTCTCTACGGCTTTGGGAAATAGCGGAAGGTACATCCTGAAATGCCTGCCGGAAAACGGGAGATGCTGGATGAAAGAGGTCGTCACCTTCTTCTGCCTGAACGTCTCAAACGTTTTTTTGGGGTCGTTGGCGAGCGTGAATATATCGGCCTGCGGGTAGATCTCGAGTATGACCTTCAATATCTGCTCCGCCCCGCGCTTATTCACCAACCAGTCATGGACTATGGCTACTCTCACAACATATACCCGTAGTTAACCTTTTATGCTGACAAGATTATCTTTTATCTTCTTCAGCTGGATCTCCAGTTCGGACCTGCGCTCATCCTGCCGCCTGACTACGTCCTCCGGGGCCTTCGACAGGAAATTCTTGTCCTTCAGGCGCCCGCTTATGGAACGTATCTCGAGTTCTATCCTCGCCCCTTCCTTTTTGAGGCGCTCGCTCTCTTTCTTAAAATCTATGAGGCCTTCCAGCGGCATGTATACTTCGTAACCCGGCACCACCGTGACAGCCGAATTCGCCGGCTTCGATATGCGCCCTATCTCTATATCCGATATCTTAGCAAGGCGTTTTATGATCTCGACGTTCTCAGAAAGAAGCTGTCCGTCCTTTTTGTCGGCTACGTTCACGAGAGACCGTATCTGCCGCTGGGGTTCTATATTCCACACGGCACGCATATTCCTTATGGCCGTTATCAGCTGTATGATCGTCCCCATATCTGTCTCGGCATCTTTCGATATCATCTCTTCCTGAACGTGCGGCCAGGGAGAGGTCATTATCGAAGCGGAAACGCTGTCCTTGTCCCGCGGGAGTTTCTGCCATATCTCTTCCGTGACGAAAGGCATTACCGGATGGAGCATCCTGAGCGACTTCTCCAGGACCTTATAGAGTATGACCTGGGTCGCCTTCTCGCCGAGAGAGGATTTGGCTATCTCGATATACCAGTCGCAGAATTCGTGCCACAGGAACTCATATATGGAGTTTGCCGCCTCGTTGAACTTGTAACCGTCGATACTTTCCCCTACGGCGGAAAGGGTGGAATAGAACCTTGAGAGTATCCATCTCTGTGGAAGCGACAGCTTCATAGCTTTGAAGAAGACGCACATATCCACACCGATCTCTTCCTCTTTCAGGTTCATCAGTATGAACCTGGAGGCGTTCCAGAGCTTGTTCGCGAAGTTCCTGCCGAGTTCGAACTTGCTCTCGGACAGGAATACGTCCTGCCCCTGGGCCGTGATCGATATTATGCTGAACCTGAGAGCATCGGTGCCGTATTTCTTTATCATGTCGAGCGGGTCTATTATATTGCCGAGCGACTTGGACATCTTCGTCCCCGTAATATCGCGCACCGTCCCGTGTATATAGACGTGCCTGAACGGCACGTCGCCCATGAACTCCAGACCCGCCATTATCATCCTCGCGACCCAGAAGAATATGATCTCCTGCGCCGTCACCAGGGTATGCGTCGGGTAGAAGTACTTGAGGTCCTCTGTCCTCTCCGGCCAGCCGAATGTGGAGAACGGCCACAGCCACGATGAGAACCACGTATCGAGCACATCAGGGTCCTGCTCAATCTCCGTCGAACCACATTCAGGGCACTTCGCGGGCCTTGTCTTCGAAACGATGATCCCGCTCCGGTCCACGGTCCACGGTCCACGGTCCACGGTCTTCGTTTTCTCTGTGGACTGTGGACTATCGACTGTGGACTTTATACACTTTTTACAGTAGTAAACCGGGATACGATGGCCCCACCATATCTGCCGGGAGATGCACCAGTCGCGGATATTCTCCATCCAGTCGAGATATACCTTGGTCCATCTTTCGGGATAGAACCTGACCTTTCCTTTTTTGACCGCGTCGATAGCAGGTTTGGCAAGCGGCTTCATCTTCACGAACCATTGCGGAGAGAGCCGCGGCTCTATCATGGTATGGCAGCGATAGCAGTGGCCTACGGCGTGGCGGTGCGGCTCCGATCTCACGAAGAGACCGCGTTCTTTCAGGTCTTCGAGTATCGCTTCGCGCGCCTCAAAACGGTCCATCCCTTCGTATTCGCCGCCTTCAGAGTTTATGGTCGCATTGTCGTTCATCACGTTTATCTCGGGGAGGGCATGCTTCCTGCCCAGCTCGAAATCGACAGGATCATGCGCCGGCGTGACCTTGAGGGCCCCGGTGCCGAACTTCAGATCGACTATAGGATCGAATATGACCTTAAGCTCCCGGTTTATGAGCGGGAGGATGAGCGTCTTGCCTTTCAGGTCTTTATAACGCTTATCTTTGGGATTTACCGCTATAGCGACATCGCCCAGCATCGTCTCCGGCCTCGTCGTAGCTACGATAACGTAGCTTTCAGCTTTCAGCTCACAGCTTTCAGCTTTTCTTTTTTTGCTGATAGCTGACGGCTGACGGCTGAAAGCTGACTTCACCGGATACTTTATGTAATACAACATCCCCTCTACGTCTTTATGCTGCGACTCTTCATCGGATAATGCGGTCTGGCACCTGGGACACCAGTTTATGATGTAATTACCTTTATAGATGAGGCCCTTATCATATAATCTCGTGAAGACCTCCAGGACCGCGTCAGAAAGCCCTTCATCCATGGTGAAACGGATCCTCTGCCAATCGCAGGAGCAGCCGAGCTTCTTGAGCTGGCGCACTATAGTAGAGCCGTACTCTTCGCGCCATCTCCACACCTCTTCAACGAACTTTTCCCTGCCCAGGTCGCCCCGCTTCACCCCCGCCTGAGCGAGCTTCTTCTCGACCACGTTCTGGGTCGCTATGCCGGCGTGGTCCGTGCCGGGCATCCATTCGGCCTCGAAGCCCTGCATGCGTTTAAAGCGTATGAGGATATCCTGGATGGTATCGTTCAGGGCATGGCCCATGTGGAGTATGCCGGTTATATTGGGCGGAGGTATTACTATAGAATATGGTCTCTTCCGAGGGTCGGGTCCGGCGTGAAAATACCCCTTCTCTTCCCATAACCTGTATATGCCGTCCTCGACATCGTGAGGATTATATGCCTTGGGTAGCTCTGCCATCATTCCCCGGTCTCGATATAATTCGAAAGGAGCGCGATCGTCTTTTCGTTGTCGCTTGTCTCGAGATACATCCTCGATGACCCGCCGGCGGAAGGCGATGTCAGGTAGAGATGTTTTATGTCTATCTTATTATTCCCCAGCTCGGTCGTCACCACCTTGAGAGAGCCGGGCTTGTTCTCGAGCTCAACGGCCACCACCTCTATCTCCTTGACCGATCTGTACTTCTTTCTCCTGAGCTCTCCGACCACGATAAGGTTGGCGCTCGTGATAAGCAGGAGCTTGGCCGTAGAACCTGTCTCGTATCCGGCCACCGCTTCTATATTGACGCCTTCGGCGGCCAATAAGAGCGCTATGTCGGCCAGGAGGCCGACCTTATTCTTCGTGGTCACAACGATCTCTTCGCTCAATTTCACGCTTTTGATCATATGGTCCCCCTGACGCCCCCTATTATCCCTTGCTGTCCTTCAAAAGTTTATACTCGACCGAATCGACGAGCGCCTGCCAGGATGCGTCGACGACGTTCTCCGAGACGCCTATGGTCCACCAGGAGTCGTCCTTGTCCTGCGACTGGATCAGGACGCGCACGGTCGCGGCGGTGCCCGCCTTTTCATCCAGGACCCTGACCTTATAATCGGTAAGGTGCATCTCGGCAAGCCTTGGGTAGAACTTTTTAAGCGCCTTCCGCAAGGCGCTGTCCAGGGCATTGACCGGGCCGTCGCCCGTAGAGGCGGTATGCTCCGCCTCTTTTCCCACTTTGAGCTTTATCGTGGCCTCGGAGGACATCCTGCCGCCCTTCTTCTTCTCTATGATGACCCTGAAGTTGTCCACATCGAAGAACTCTTTGAATTTTTTCATGATCCGCTTCACGAGAAGTTCCAGGGAGGCCTCCGCCGCTTCGAAGTGGTACCCTTTATGTTCAAGGTCCTGCATGACCTTGAGGATGTTACGCGACTTTTTGCCTCCCTTGCCGATATCTACGTCCCACTCCTCCGCCTTCTTCAAGACGGTCGATTTCCCGGAGAGTTCGGAGACGAGAAGCCGGCGATGGTTCCCGACAAGGTGCGGGTCAACGTGTTCGTAGGTCTTCGGGTTCTTCAATATGGCGTTCACGTGGACGCCCGCCTTGTGGGCGAAGGCGCTGGTGCCCACGAAGGGCTGGTTATCCTGCATCTTCATGTTGCTTATCTCGGAGACGAAGCGGGCTATCTCGGTAAGCTCTCTCAGGGCCAGGTCGGACACGCAGTCGATATCGAGTTTGAGCTTGAGCGCGGCTATGAGAGAGACCAGGTTAGCATTGCCGCACCTCTCGCCATAACCGTTCATAGTCCCCTGTACATGGACACACCCCGCCTGGACCGCGGCTATAGAATTGGCGACCGCCATTTCGCAGTCGTTATGCGTATGGATACCGAGGGGCGTCCTGATCGATCTCCTGACCTCCTCCACTATCTCGAATATCTGAGAGGTTATGGTGCCGCCGTTAGTATCGCAGAGGATTATCCTCTCCGCCCCGGCGCGCTCTGCCGCCGAGAGGACTTTTATGGCATATGCGCTGTTCCCCTTATAGCCGTCAAAAAAGTGCTCGGCGTCGAAAAATACCTTCTTACCTTCGGACCTAAGGAACCCTACGGAATCCTCCACCATCCTGAGGTTCTCATCGAGCTCAACCCCGAAGACATCTTTCACGTGCAGGTCCCAGCTCTTGCCGAAGATGGTGATGAATTCCGTTCCGGCCTCCAGGAGCCAGTTGAGCACCTTGTCGCGCGACGGTTTCGTCATAGCACGGCGCGTGCTGCCGAACGCCACCAGCCTGGCGTTCTTCAGGCGGAGGTCTTTCGCCTTTTTGAAGAAGCTCATATCTTTCGGGTTCGCGCCGGGCCACCCGCCCTCTATGAAATGGATGCCGAGTTCGTCGATCTTCTCGCAGATCCTCAGCTTATCGGCTACCGAGAACGAGATACCCTCCGACTGGGAACCATCCCGAAGCGTAGTGTCGTACAGCTCTATCCCTTTCATCTGATCCTCACTTTTTGCCGAGGCCGAACTTTTCGTGTATGGCCCTCACCGCTTCTTCGCTGTGCTTCCTGCTCACCACGCAGGATATCTTTATCTCGCTCGTCGATATCATCTCTATATTGATACCCTTCTCGGCGAGCGCTTCGAACATGCCAGCGGCAACGCCGGAGTGGCTGCGCATACCTATGCCCACTATGGATATCTTGGCCATATCTTTGTCTATCAGGACCTCTCCCGCGCCTATCTTGCGGGATACCTCTTTTGCCGTCTTCACGGTCCTGGCCAGGTCGCTCCCCGGCACGGTGAACGATACGTCGGTCGCGCCTGTGCGCGATACGTTCTGTATGATCATGTCGACGTTGATGCCCTCTTTAGCGATATCCTTGAATAGCTTTGCCGCGATCCCCGGCTTATCGGGGACATCACAGATGGTGACCTTCGCCTCGTCCTTGGTCAGCGCGACCCCGGACACCACTATATCTTCCATGGCCTTTACCTCCTTAGAGATTATTGTGCCCTCTTTCGAAGAGAAACTTGAACGGACGTGTACTGGGACCCCGAACTTCATGGCGAACTCCACCGAACGGGATTGGAGGACCTGCGCCCCCAGGGACGCCAGCTCGAACATCTCTTCGTAACTCAGCCGGTCTATCTTCCTGGCATTCTTCACTATCCGCGGGTCGGCGGTGAAGACACCCTCGACGTCCGTATACATCTCGCACATCTTTGCCTCCAGGACTTTCGCGAGCGCCACCGCGGTAAGGTTAGACCCGCCCCTGCCGAGCGTCGTTATCTCCTGGTTAAGGTTCACTCCCTGGAACCCGGCCACGATGACTATCTTCCCTTTCTTCAGTTCCTCGCTTATCCGCTTCGCGTTTATGTCTATGATGCGCGCCCTGGTGAAAGAGTTATCGGTGATGATGCCGACCTGCGCCCCGGTAAAAGATATGGCGTCCCTGCCAAGTTCATGTATGGCCATCGCCAGGAGCGCGCACGATACCTGCTCTCCGGTAGATATGAGCATGTCGAGTTCGCGCTCGGACGGCTCTTTTGTGACCTTTTTGGCCATCTCTATAAGATTATCGGTGGTGTCCCCTATCGCCGACACCACCACAACGACGTCGTACCCCTTTCGGCTCGATTCCACGACCCTGCCGGCGACATTCTTTATGCGCTCAACATCGGCGACGCTCGTGCCGCCGTATTTCTGCACTATTATGCCTTTTGACATCTTTCTCCTTTTATGAACATCTCGGTCAATGCCGCGCCGCTCTTGATCTTAACCTTGCCGAGCTCCGCATTCTTCTCGCTGAAGGAGTCAAAACCGTTATGGTCCACGCCTTTCCCGGCCATTACGAAAGGCGCCGGATCGGAGACATGCGTCTTCACGGAGACCGGCGTTGCGTGATCCGACAGGACCATGATCCTGTGATCGCCGGCATCTTTCAGATAACCCCACAGGGCCCCCACAACGAACTTATCAAAATTCTCTATAGCGGCGATCTTCGCCCTCATGTCGCCGTTATGGCCTGCCTCATCGGGGGCCTCCACATGCACAAAGATGAAGTCCTTCTTCTTGAGCGACTCGACCGCGTATGTCCCCTTGCCTTCATAGTTTGTATCATAGTACCCGGTCACCCCGGGTACCGCGATCGGCTCAAGCCCCACGAGCTTTCCTATGCCGTTAACGAGGTCCACCGCGGATATTATGGCGCCCTCCAGGCCGAACATCCCTTTGAAGCTGGGCATATTCGGATTGGTGCCCTGTCCCCAGAGCCATATCATATTAGCCGGGTTCTCTTTCAGGTCCACCCTCACCCTGTTTATCTCATGAGCGTTAAGGATATCCGTGGACCTGCCCATCAGATCCAGTAATATCTCCGCCCCTTTCCCGTGCGGGAGGTTCCTCGATATGCCCTTGCCGCTTATGTCGTGAGGCGGGACGCATTCCGTCCTGAGCAGATCGTCCAGCTCGCCCTGCGACCTTGTCTTTATCACCGCGAGGTTCCGGTAACTCTTGCCGTGGTAGAAACGTATCCTGTCGGTGCCCAATTTATCATTTATATACTCCATCAATATCGCGGATTCCTTGTCGGTGATATGGCCGGCGCTGTAGTCGGCCATCGTGTCGTTGTGTACGGTGACCAGGTTGCACCTGAATGCAACCTCGTTGCTCCCGATCTCTACGCCGATATTCGCGGCCTCGAGAGGCCCCCTGCCCGTATAATACGTCTTCGGGTCATACCCCAGTATGGCGAGGTTCGCTACGTCGCTGGCGGGTTTCATGCCGCGCGGGACCGTCTTCACGAACCCTATCATCCCGGCCTTTGTTATCTCGGCGATGTTCGGTATCTTTGCGACCTCCAGAGGGGTCCTGCCGTCCAGCTCCGCGATCGGCCGGTCGCTCATCCCGTCACCTACAAGTATCGCATACTTCATAACTTCAGTTCCCTTACGATCACGTTGAAGTCGGCCTTGACGATACGCGGCTTCTCGACGCTCGCGATTGCCCTGTCCGGGTCTTTCAGCCCGTGCCCTGTGAGCACACAGACGATACGTATTCGTCGTTCGTTGTTCGTTGTCCGTTGTTCGTTGAAGAATCCTTTTTTCGCCAATTTTAAGATCCCCGCTACGCTCGCGGCGCTCGCCGGCTCGACAAATACGCCTTCTTTATCCGCGAGGACCTTATAGGCCTCAATTATCTCATCATCCGAAACCATATCTATAAGACCGCCGGATTCATCGCGCGCGGCCTCCGCCTGCTTCCAGCTTGCGGGGTTGCCGATCTTTATGGCGGTAGCGATCGTCTTCGGCTCCTTTACGGGGTGACCGAGAACTATGGGCGCCGCGCCCTCGGCCTGGAATCCCAGCATCTTCGGCAGCCGTTTCGAAATACCTTTTTCCCTGTACTCCTTATACCCCTTCCAATAGGCGGTTATATTGCCGGCATTCCCTACGGGTATCGCATGGTACTCGGGGGCATCACCCAATGCGTCGCATATCTCGAACGAACCGGTCTTCTGCCCCTCTATGCGGTACGGGTTGATCGAATTGACGAGGGTGATAGGGAACCTCTCCGTTATCTCACGGACTATCTTCAGGGCGTCGTCGAAATTGCCCCTGACCGCTATCACGGTAGCGCCGTGTATCATGGCCTGCGACAACTTCCCGAGCGCTATCGATCCTTCGGGGATAAGGACTATGCACTTCAACCCGGCCCTTGCCGAATAGCAGGCGGCAGACGCCGAGGTGTTACCGGTCGACGCGCACATGACGGCCTTCGACCCTTCCTCGAGCGCCTTCGATATCGCCATCGTCATGCCCCTGTCCTTAAAAGAGCCGGTCGGGTTCAGCCCTTCATATTTCAGGTATACCTCGAACCCATCCCCCACAAGACCGCTTATATGTGAGGCATGTATCAGGGGGGTATCCCCCTCCTGCAATGTTATGACCGGCGTCTTTTCCGTTACCGGTAAAAACTTCCTGTACTTATCGATCAGGCCCCTGTACATATGTCGCTCTCCATCCGCACCCGTACGGATCTTTTCTTTATGGCGCTCATCCGGTCGATCTCGCGCAAAGCGTCCGTCATATCGCTCTCGCGCGCTTCGTGTGTCATCATGACTATCGGCACGACCTTTGATGCCCGTTTCTCTTTCTGCGTAACGCTCGCTATGCTGATGCCGTGTTTACCCAGTATGCCGGATATCCTGGCAAGCACCCCGGGCCTGTCTATCGCGGAGAAGCGTATATAATACCTGGTCCTCACCTCGTCTATCCTGTGTATGCCGCTGACATCCCTCTTGAAGACCACGCACTTCTCCCTCTTCCTGTGGCAGGAGATACCTCTCGCGATCGCGACTATATCGCTGGCCACCGCGCTCGAGGTCGGGTGCGGTCCGGCGCCTTCGCCGAAGAAGAAGTTCTCCCCGACAAGGTCCCCGTCCACAAGTATGCCGTTATATACACCGTTGACGTTCGCAAGCAGGTGGCCGGCCGGTATAAGCGTAGGATGGACGCGCAGCTCGATAAGGTCTCCGCACCGTTTGGCGATCGCAAGAAGTTTTATCGAGTACCCCAGCTCCCGGGCATATTGTATATCGCTCACTTCGATATCCGTGATCCCTTCGGTATAGATATCGGCCGGACGCGCCGGGATACCGAATCCTAGGAGCGCAAGCACCGCAAGTTTATGGCAGGAGTCGCCCCCGCTTATGTCGAGATACGGATCGCGCTCGGCGTAACCCTTCTCCTGCGCGATCAGGAGCGCCTCTTTGAAGCTGTGCCCGCCCTCCGCCATCTCCGATAATATGAAATTACTCGTCCCGTTTATGATGCCGTATATCAGATTTATCCTGTTTGCGACAAATCCTTCCCTTAAAGCCCTTATGATAGGGATGCCTCCGCCTACGCTCGCCTCAAATCCCACACAAAGCCCCAGCGAGTTGGCGAGGTTGAATATCTCGTATCCCGATTCGGAGAGGAGCGCCTTATTGGCCGTGACCACGTGCTTCCCCTGCCTGAGCGCCTCAAGGATTATCTCTTTGGCAGGCCTCATGCCGCCGATCAGTTCCACGACTATCGATATATCCGGGTCATAGAGGACCTTGCCGATGGACTTTGTCAGTATCTTGCGGCTGACCTTTACGGGCCTTCTGGATCTGAGGTCCTTGTCGCAGATCCTGGCTATCTCTATATCGACGCCTGCCTTCTCGCGCAGGTATGCCCGTTTCGAAGAGAGCGTCCTGACGAGCCCGCTGCCTATCGTCCCGAACCCTATGATGCCTATCTTTATCTTTTTCATATCATCGCCTTTTTGTGATCTCTGCGAGGCAGGAATGGTCGGGGCGGGCGGATTTGAACCGCCGACCCCTTGCACCCCAAGCAAGTGCTCTAGCCGGGCTGAGCCACGCCCCGATCCTAAACCTTCCTCGCCTTTCCTCCCAACTCCTAACTCCTAACTCCCAACTCCCAACTAACAATCCCCTTCCCCTTTAGGCGGCCTCGTCATCAGATCCCGGACGGCGATCTTAGGGTCTTTATTATCATAGAGGACCTTGTATATCTCCGAAACTATTGGCATTTCGACTTTATATTTTTTAGAAAGCTCAAATCCCGATCTCGCGGTGGCCACCCCTTCTATGACCATCTCCGTCTCTTTCAGGACCTCGCTGAGCCTTTTACCCTTCCCTATCTCCTCGCCGAGCCACCTGTTACGGCTGTACTGGCTGACGCATGTGGTCATCAGGTCGCCCAGCCCGCTCAAGCCGTAGAACGTCTCGCGCTTTGCCCCCATCGCCGTGCCCAACCGGACGATCTCTGCCAGACCTCGTGTCAGGAGCGCCGCCTTGGAATTTGTGCCGAAACCCATGGCATCCGCCGCGCCCGCCGCAATGGCTATGATATTTTTTATAGAGCCGCCCAGCTCTACTCCTATCACATCGCCGGAGGTGTAGACCCTGAACCGCTCGGTCATGAAGATATCCTGCACCTCTTTTGCCAGGGCCGTTTCGCGGGAAGACGCCACGATGGTCGTCGGTATGCCGTTCGCCACCTCCAGGGCTATCGTCGGCCCCGAAAGGACCGCGAGAGGGACGCCGCCGAGGACATCTTCTATGACCTCTGACATGCGCTTTAATGTCTTATTCTCTATACCCTTGGTCACGCTGACAAATGCCTTGCCCGACATGCCGTTCATCTTGAGCATGGTCAGGACCCCGCGCATGAACTGGGACGGCACTGCCAGTATTACCATATCCTTATCCCTCAGCGCTTCGCCGAGCGAGGCGGTGATATGCACTTCGGGGACGATCCTGATGCCCGGGAGGAACTTTACGTTCTCCCGCTTCTCTTTCAGTATTTCGACGTATTCGGGGAAGGCCCCCCAAAGGCTCACTTCGCAGCCCTTCCGGCAGAGGAGCACCGCAAGCGTCGTCCCCCAACCGCCGTCACCCACTATGCAGACACGTTTATGTATGTCCATATATGATATAATTTTAGTAAATAATTCTAATTAATATAACATAAGGGGCCGGCTTTCGTCAATTCCCTTATTTATACTTCACCTTCATCGCGAGTATATATATGCTCAGGATGAAGGCAATGGCATTCGCCGTGATTATGGGGACGCTCATCGTCATCAGGCCGTAGCATAACCAGAGCAATACTCCGCAGGAGAATATGGCATACATCGGCAGGGAGAGGTCATGCGTACGTTTGGTGCGGTGTATCCTGACTACCTGCGGGAGGAAAGAGACCGTCGTGCAAAAGGCGGCTATAGAGCCTATCAGATTTATCATCTCCTTTTCCGCCATCACTTTGACACCCCCTTTCCCAGTGTCAGGTCATAGACGGTTTCCCTGTCCAGCTCTCTGAACTTTCCCTCACCGAGGGCGTCCAATTTCAGACCGCCTATCCTCACCCTCCTGAGGTCTATCACATTCAATCCCAGCTTTTTAAAGATGCGCCTCAGGTGGCGTTTCTTTCCTTCGGCCGCGATCACTTCCAGCTCTGTCACGCCGCCCGCTGATCTCACTATTTTGCACGAACGCACGTTCAGCACATCGCCTTTGTCCGCGATACCGCGCCTCACCTGCTCGAGCTGGTCCTCTGTGACAGCGGAATCAACGGAGACCGCGTACTCTTTTTCGATCTCGAACCTGGGATGGGTCAACCGGTGGCAGAGGTCCCCGTCCGTCGTCAGGAGGATGAGGCCCCGGGAATCTTTGTCGAGCCGGCCGACCGGATAGATGCGGCCGTATCTTTTCGGTATCATATCGATGATCTTACGGGAAGCGAACCTGTCTTCGAGCGTTACGGTGACGCCTTTCGGCTTATTGAAGGCCAGATATGCCTCTCTCTGCGAACCGACATCCTTGCCGTCGACCGTCACATGCGCGTCTTCTTTTACTTCGTGCCACGGTTCGCGCACCACCCGGCCTCCGACGCACACCCTTCCCTCTTTTATATACGCGACCGCTTTTCTCCTGGCGCAGAGACCCGCTTTAGCTATGAAGGCGTTCAGACGCATGGCACTTCAGCCGGTCCCGTCGCCGGCGCCGGACCCGCCCCGTTCCTCACTGCCTCTTTCCCTTCCGCCGCGCGGCCTTCACCATGCGGGCGTAGGCCTGGTCGGGGCTCCTGCCTTCCGTAATGTTATTGGCGAATATCGCCGCATAACCCCTGCGATTTCTTATTTTGAAGATCCTGACCTTGCTCCTTTTAAGTTCCATCTCTTCTCCTTATGTGACTTTATATACCCTGTCGCCCTCGTGGACCTTCTGCGAAACTTTTATCCCCGCGCTCTCTCCCGCCTTCGCCTCGGTCACGACCACGTGCTCTATCTGCATAGAAGAGACATCCTCAAAAAAGTCGGCCGTCTGGCCTTTGATATGCACCCTGTCCCCTATCTTAAGCCCGTCACTGAGCGCGATTATACCGACCCCCACTTTACCGAAATAATGCGCGACCTTCCCTATCTCCTTTTCCATACGCCGCCTCCTTTTTAAAGTTCATTCCGCCATGACCCGCGTCACCTCATCGAACGTCTCATGCGGATCGTAGTAACCTATATTGCCGCTGCCCAGCATCATGTACATCGCCGCGTTGACATACGGGTTGACGGTATCATCGTCCCTGTATATCCTCATGACGAGCTTGCCGGATTCGCTGTAGAACTTCCTCTCGATAGGTTTCCCGAATTCATCATACGATACCTGCAGCATGACCTGCGAGCCGCTGTAACGCCATCTCATAGCCGCCCATCCGTCTATCCCCGGCTTCAGCCGGCCGTTCGAATCGTACAGGGCCTCTTCCAGCATATTGCCGCGCTCGTCAAACTTTTCCACCCGTTCGATGGAGCCGCCGATCCCGCAGTATACCTTAGCTTTCATCTTGCCCGTCTGGGCGCTGTAGATCGTACACTGCCTGACCTTCCCGTTGTCCCAATACAGGAACTCCTTGAGGCTCTTCACCTCCCCGTCCGCATATGCGCTGCCAAGCAGGCAACTGCCCCATAAAAGGACCGCCGCTACGGATACGACGTGCTTTTTCATGATCATGAGTTACTCTATCCCTATGGTGCTCTCTATTATATAACCCGGCCTCTGTTTCAGCTCGCGGTATATGCGGCCGATATAGAGGCCCTGTACACCGATAGCGCATAAGATAACACCCGACAGAAAGAATATGGCCGCCGCAGTAAGACCCGGCCTGTCAAAACCGGACGCGCCGATAAGCGCGGTCAGCGCGGCCCATGCAAAATAGACGAAGACCGCTGTCATTACGAGGATGCCCGACAAAAGCGACAGATAGAGAGGGGTTTCGGAAAAAGATGTGAGGCCCCGTACGAACATCTCGGCCGGGCCGATGCTCTTTATCAAAGGGAAGTGCCCTCTTCCGGCGAGGCGGGGAGCGCGCTTATAATATACCTTATCCTGCTTAAAACCGACCCATACAGCCAATCCTCTCATATACGGGTCGTCTTCATTTACCCGGGTTATCGCGTCGATGGCCCGGCGGGAAAGCAGCTTGAAGTCACCTGCGTCTTCCGGTATCTTCAGGCCGGCAAAGAGATTGATCACCCTGTAGGCTATATTGGCGAGCCATATCTTTGATGCCCTCTCCCCCTCCCTGGCCGTCCTGATGGTATGTACGACGTCGGCCCCTTCTCTCCATTTCGCGAGAAGCGACGGGATCACCTCCGGAGGGTCCTGCAGGTCCGCATCCATATAGATAGCGGCATCCCCTTTTGAATTACGCAGACCTGCCATCAGGCAGGGGCCCACGCCGAACCTCCTGGACATGTTTATGATCTTGATATTTTTATTCCCGGCATGAAACCCCTTGAGCACCTCGAGAGAACCGTCCGAAGAAGAGTCATTCACAAAGACCATCTCATACTCCGTTTTAAGCGGTCCCAGGACGGCGAGTACGCGTTCTATGAGTTTGGGGATGACATCCTCTTCGTTCCGAAAAGAAAATATTATTGATATCAAAGGTCTCTACCTCCTTTCGCCTCTCCCGGAGCATCCTCCAGTACGAGGACGAGCAGTTTTGGGACAAAATTCCATTCCCGCGCCATATAACTTAGACCGATATCGGGCATCTTCCTGGGCGTATATCCGGCCTTAAGGGCGGCGTAATAGGTATGACAGTCATCTCTATTTATGACCAGGGACCTGAAATGCCTTATAGCCGCCAGCCCGGAGATCCCTCCCCCATACAGCTTTTTGAACTGCAGGTGCGCCAGGGCGTCGAAGATCACGACGGGATATTCGCCGTTCGTCGAATACCACGGGAGATCGAAGGGGTATATGTTGTTAAAGAGGGGCTTCGGGAGAGTATCGAAGTACTGACCCAGCGATCTCTTTTGCCTGTGCTCCTCTTTTGTGGCCAGGGCCAGGCAGCCGATCTTATTGAAAAATATGAGCTGGGCCGCCGGGAATACGGCCATGCATAAGATGAGAGACGTTGCGGCTACCGCGGCCTTCGATCGTATAGCGCCCTCTTTCATGGAGACCATCGCGGAGAGCAGCACGGACGAGAGCGTCGACGCGACTATGGAGGCCTCGATGAGCTGGTTCCTGTTGGTCCCTATGAGCGTAAGCGCATAACCGCTGCCCGCCAGGGCGATAACGGCCATGTACACCAGCGGGACAAGGCGCTGACGGAAGACGCGCTCGAACCCTATCTTGTCAAAACCGCCGCTCCTGTGTATAACGAGAAGAAGATACGGCCAGAATGCCCAGAAGAAAGGGCTGACAAGCAAGCCTCTTGATATCATATACAGGAAATGCGCCAGGGAAGGGTTCTGCCCCAGGTTCGCCGCAACGGTGTTGATCTTATAGTTGTCGCCTCCTATAAGAAAGACCGCCATCACCATCAAAGACCATGGGACGGCCAATTCCAGCGATCGTCTCCAGTCCCTTTTTTGGACCAGCAGGTACAGGACCGTCCCGGCGAATATCCATATATATGACTGTTTGAAAGACCACGCGAGGAAGAAGAGTACCGAAGCGGCCAGGATCTTCCGGGCAGAATTTTCGTCGTATCCGCGCAGGAATATAAAAAACGCCGATACGGCGAGTGCCGCGGCGGGTATATCGGGACGGGTCGTCATAGCCCACCATCCCGTGATATGCGTGCCGAACCATACTATGAACGCGATAATACCGAAAAATACCCTGCTTGCCGGGTTATCGTAAGGACGCGCCAGGTAACACATCAGGCGCCAGTGCATGAAAGAACCGAATACGGCGAACGACAACGTCAATAACTTCCCGTGAAGAAGTATCCCGGAATTAGTTATATTGAAGACCGAGAGGACGGCCGCATAAAAGAAGTAGAAGAGGTAATTATATCCTGTCAGGCCATAGAAGATGGCGTCGGGGTATTCATACAGCGGGAACCCTCTCTGGACCTTCCAGATGCCGTACACATGGAGCTCTTCATCTCCGACGGTCCTGAAGAGGTCCCAATATTCAAGTACAGAGAGTAACCTTACGGCGAAGACGGCCAGGGAGAGCAAAAAGACGATTGCGGCGGCTATCAGGACATACTTCATGGGACCCACTTTATGATCTACCCTAACGTTCATGATCCATGCACCCTTACTCACCCCGCGTCTTGGACTCTATCGCTTTCTCGACCGAAGCCAGCAGGCGGTCCGGATCCACCGGTTTTACGAGATAATCGACCACGCCCAGTTTGTATGCCTTTTTTTTGTCCGTATCTTTATCCAGGGCAGAGAGTATGATGATGGGTATCCCGATGCCCTGCGGGTCCCTGTCAAGCATCTCGCAGACCTCCATGCCTCCTATATCCGGTATAAGGAGATCGAGCAGTATGAGATCGGGTCTGAATTTATGGACCCTCGACAGGATATCCCTGGTGTCGGCGAGGACCGCGACTTCATACTTACCGGTATTCTCGAGACGCATGCGTATCATATCCGCAAAATCTACCTCGTCATCCACCATCAGTATCTTCCGCTTTTCCATATCTACCCCTGCGTTCTATCCAGTATCATTCCCGCATCCCTTTCATCATATCCGATATATCCGGCATTGCGAACTTCTGGTACCCGGACGGTATCTCGAATAACGAATCGTCCTGGGCCCCTACCATAAGGTTCCGGTATTCCACCGACCAGCTCCCGTCTTCGGCGGCCGTCTTCAGGGGGATGCCGGAAACCGGGTCGATCCACTGGAATACGGTTGCCCGGCCTTCCTTCGACGTATAGACGATCAGGTATTTGTCCGTCATCTTGCCGTCGACGGTATCTTTGCCGACAAGCGTGCGCTCCATCTCGCCCGGCATCTTTTCGGTGGCCCCGGCTATCCTCTCGGGATCGAGCTTCTGCTCCATATACATATTCTGCTGCGGCATAAGCACCCATGCCACATCCTTATCCATCCTCGTTATCGTAACGGCGCCTGCCATATCCATGCGCACCTTGTCTTTGGCGGCGAATATCTTTCCTGTAAAACTACCCGCCCTGGTCGTACTGACCATGTCGGCGGAAAAATCGAGAGCCAGCGCCGCAGTGGAACAGGCCGCGCTGACCAGTATTCCCATAAAGATCAATGCCTTTTTCATCTCTCCCTCCAGTTATCCGTTTCGACCCCAACCGCCTTATTATCTGCTCTTGCCCCTGACGGGTATGCCTTTAGCCCGCAGTTCGTCGGTCTTCTCTTTGGAACATTTCATACACAGGAACTTGGGTTTTGAGTCGCTCTTGTCATAACCGGCGGTCTTCACCAGCCGCCACAGGCGCGAGACCGCACCGCACTGGTCGCATTTGCCTTCTTTTATATGCCATACCTCGACCGCCTTGGATGTAAAAATGAATTTGTCCACCCAGAAGAATATGGCGCCCCCGATCAGATTTGCTATGACCGTTGCCTTCAGGCTTGTGCCTAAATTCTTCACCACAAGCCATAATATGGGGGTGCTCAGCTGCCACCGTATAAGATACAGCACAAATCTTCTCATCTTACTTTCCTCATCTCCGTTTTATATGTATTATATGTCTTCTGATCGAAACATACAAATAGAACCTTATCTATCTCCCTGTTCACCGACAGGAATTCTCTCACCGTCTTGACTGCTATGCGGGCGGCTCTTTCTGGCGGGAAGGCGTACGCCCCGGTGCTTATCGCGGGAAATGCTATCGTCCTGATGCCGTTCTCCTTCGCTATACGGAGGGAATTCGAATAACAGCTTGCGAGAAGCGCGACTTCGTTCGTATTGCCGCCGTGCCACACCGGCCCGACAGCGTGTATAACGAATCTGGCGGGGAGACCATATCCTCCGGTCAGTTTCGCCTCTCCGGTCCTGCATCCCCCGAGCCCCGCACATTCCCTGAGAAGGTCCGGGCCTGCGGCCCTGTGGATAGCACCGTCGACACCGCCGCCGCCCAAGAGCGAGGTATTCGCGGCGTTCACTATCGCGTCGACCTTCTCTTTGGTTATGTCACCCAGCACTACCTCTATCCTTGCCATCTCTATCCCGCGCCGTTCACGATACGGGACTCGGCTCCCCCGGATCTCGGCTTCACCAGAGAAAGCATTACATTAAAAGCCGTCCTCATTATCGTAATCATGCCAAAACGCCTTAAGGCAGGCATCCACCTCCACCAGCAGGAATAGATCCTCAAAAGCGCTTTCCGCTGTATATCGACCAGTTCCTGCGCCCGCATGCCGTTTACCTCCATCACCGCCGAACCGTAACGCTGGAACTTCCGGAAACTCCGCTCGATCAGTTTAAGCCCGTATTCGCCGCGTTCCGCCATCTTCAGCATCTCGGTGCCGGGATAAGGAACGGCGACGTTCAGGGTAACATGCTGTATCTCCCTGTGCGCGCACAGATACCGGACGGTCCCTCTGATGCTTTCGCGGGTATCGCCGGGGAGCCCGATGATCACCGAGTTGGTCGTTTCGATCCCAAGGCGGTTATTTATCCTGTTCGCGTCAATATATGACCCCATGGGGATATCTTTTTTTATGATCTTCCTGATCTTTTCATCGACGCTCTCCAACCCGAAGCTCATGCGTATAAGACCGCACTCCTTAAGCCGTATGGCCATCTCCTCGTCCCATAGGTCCGCGCGCGAGCTGCCCTCGAAGGTAAATTTCAACCCGTGCTCTTGTATGGCATCGCATAATCGCATGATATACCCTCTGTCGAGCGTCAATATGTCATCGATAAAATAGATATGCTCGGCCCCGTACCGGTTGACGATGCTGTCAAGCTCGGCGATAACGTTACCGATGCTCCGCCTCCTCACCACTTTGCCATACAGGTCGCTCGCGCAGAAGACGCACGAAAACGGGCACCCGCGCGACATCTGGACCGACGTGTAGCGCCTGGTGCCATGCGGTGTGCCTAAAAGATAGAGATCATTCTTGAGCAGTTCCCTGTCCGGAAGGGGCGCGGCATCGAGATCCGTAAGGATGGGCGCGGCGCCTTTATAGAGTATCCTGCCGCGGTCGGTCATCATGACGCCGGGGACTTCCGGATTCCGGTTGCCGTTCCCGACCTGCCCGAGAAATGAAGCGAACGTCGTTTCGCATTCGCCGATCACGGCATAG